>Ga0308011_10000672_pt1 | contig 17436 bp, 10 predicted proteins | sample Neamet177_FD_203144 | JGI IMG/M metagenome (GOLD analysis project Ga0308011, IMG submission 203144) | Marine microbial communities from water near the shore, Antarctic Ocean - #177 | ecosystem: Environmental > Aquatic > Marine > Unclassified | place: Southern Ocean | collected 2014-07-25 | reverse complement strand
TATTATCGATCACCAGACGCAAGAGATGACGCTCAGCACTGATCTCCTGGTTGACCCCCTTCAGCTGCTCGGCAATTCGATCAAGATTCTTCTGGGTTTCGATCAACTCAGTCACCTCATGGGTCAGGCCGAATGTCCCCAGAACATCCCCCGCCATTCCTCGCCAAATCTTTTTCGTCACCAACACCCACGACTCCTTGCCATCTTCCCAAAACTCATGCTCCAGCTTCTCCCCCTGACCCTTCCCGGTCGCCATGATTTCAATCTCCCGCGCCCGTGAAGCATCCGCATGTTCCCCCTCAAAAAAATCATGATCGGTTTTCCCGATGAGCGCCTCCACCGTACCGGCACCCATTCGCTCGGCCGTCGCCACATTTGCCCGCACAAAGCGCGAATCCCGATCCTTGAAGTAAACATTCACAGGCACACTATCAAGCACCAGATCGATCATGCTTCGCTCCTCCGCGAGCGCAATCTCAGCGAAGCGGCGTTTCGTAATATCGATCAAACTTCCCACCAACCGGATCGTATTGCCATCCGGATCTCTCACTGGAATTCCGCGAACCCGGAACCACTTCCATTCACCATCGTGGGTTCGAATCCTCGACTCCACCGCAAGAAACTTTCCGCCTCTCAACAGCACCCGATCCACCTTCTTTTGGAAGCTCCTCAAATCATCTGGATGCACATGCTCACTCGCATCGCTAAAGATATTTGGAGCTCCAAATCGACCATACCTCAAGAACATCAGCAGCCGGTTTGAGTAATAAATCTCCCCAGAAGCCACATCCCAATCCCAGATCCCCTCGTTGGACGCCTTGAGCGCCAGGTCCAACCTTTCATCATCCAGAGTCATCGCGTCACCTCCCATCCCAATAAACAAATTGCATTTTTAAACCCGTCACCTTCGCTGAAATCCACCACCTCATTCGACAACCGCTCCATCACCCTGGGCATCTCTCCTCCCCGCTCGATCTCCTCCAACATTCGTGTCACGCCAAACTCCTCACCCGCTCCGTTCCGGGCACTCTTCAATCCGTCCGTGAAACAAAACAGCCGGCGGATCCCGTGCAACGGAGCCGTCACCGTTCCATAGCGACTGTCCTCAACAGCCCCCAAAGCCGGCCCGGTCGCATGTTCCGGAGGCACCAGCTGCCGCACCCCGTCCTCAAAAACTGCGATCGGATTCACATGTCCCGCCACCGAAAGCTGAATCTGCGAAGCTCCCAGATCAACCACTCCATAAAACGCCGTGGCTCGAATTCCCAAACCAGACGCCTCAAGCAAGTGGGCCATCCCCTCGTTCAACCCGGTCAAAAAACCACCCGCATCGCCCGCCGAAAGGCTCTGTTTTTCGATCAAGCCCCGCAGCATCGACACAATCAAGGCTGACCTCACTCCCTGCCCAATCACCTCACACATCAAAAATCCCACCCGGTCCGGCCCCAGCGGCAGCACTTCAAAAAACTCCCCCGTCAAATCTGGCGCCGGCTGATACAAGCGATAAAACTGTAAGGTCTTACCCCCACCTTCCACTTTTGGAAAGTCGTCGGGCAACAAAGCCTGTTGCACCTCGCTCGCCAACTGCAGTTCTTCCGCCATCTCCCGGTTCTTCTTCTCAAAGGTCCTCGCCAGTTGACCCAGTTCGCCCTGGGCTCTCATCAAATCTGAAATATCACTCGAAACCCCGAAGGTCCCCACAATTTCCCCGTCACTATCCCGCCAGGGATACTTCGAGGTCATCACCCAGGTGTCTTTCCGGCCCTGCCACGTTTCCTTTTCAATCACTCCCACAATCGGCTCGCCGGTTTTTGCGATTTTCTTTTCGGCCGCTTCCGCTTGCCGCCAGTGTTCCTGTGAAAAAATATCCCGGTCCGACTTATCGTAAAGATCCTCCGGCCGCTCAAAGCCGAACCACTCCGCAAGTGCCCGATTCGCAATCAGAAACTGATGGTCCAGGTTTTTGAAATAAATATTCAGCGGAACGCTATCGATCACCAATCGCATCCGTTGGCGCTCTTCCTCAATGAGTTGATTCTGCGCATCGAGCTGGGCGGTCACTTTCTCCTGCTCCTCGCGGGTTCGCATCAACTCCGAAATATCACTCGTCACCCCAAAGGTCCCCCTCACCTGCCCGTCATGCCCATACCATGGATGTTTCGTGCTTTTCACCCAGGTATCCGGGCGATCTTCCCACGTCTCATGCTCGGTAATATCGTAGATTCCCTGCCCCGACTCCATAATCTCCCTCTCAACCCTTCGGGCATGGCGGGCGTGTTCCTCCCCAAAAAAATCCGCGTCACTCTTGCCCAGGAGGGCGTCGGGAGACCCAAAGCCCATCTTCTTTGCCGTTGGGAGATTTGCCATCACGAAACGTGACTCGACATCCTTGAAATACACATTCATCGGGATGCTATCGAGCAGAGTCTTGATCAGATGCCTCTCCTCCGCCAATTCCCGCTCCGCCGTCTTGCGTTTCGAGATATCAATCAAACTCCCCGCAATCCGAATCACCTTCCCCAACTCGTCCCTTACCGGTGTTCCCCGCACTCGAAACCACTTCCAGGTTCCCCTGTTAGTCTTTACCCGGGGCTCAACCGCAAAAAGGTCTTCCCCTTCCTGAATCACCCGGCGCAGAGCCTCGTCCACCGCCGACACCGACTTCTCATCCATGTGCTCCCGGCGGTCCTCAAAAAGATGCGGCATCTCCCCCTTTCGGTACCCCACAAACCGATAAACGCGGGGCGAATAATAGATGGTTTTCTCCACCAAGTCCCAGTCCCAGATCCCCTCCTTGGAGGCCTGCAGTGCCAACTGAAGTCGGTCGTCTTTCCACATCGCCATCTTTAGTTCGAAACAAACACCACTTCGTCTCCACTCTCAACGCAAAAGACCAGATTCTCCCCACCAAAAATCACCACTCCAAAAAATCACGGCAGCGGAAAGCTCCAGCTGTTTGGTTCCCCCCCCGCAACCAAGCTAAATCGTTCATTCCCCGATCGTTCAATCCAGAAACTTGCCCGGATTCAAAATCCCCTTCGGATCCAGCGCATCCTTCACCGTCACGTGCGCCGCAAAGCCCGCCTCCCCCAGCGCATCCTTAATCCACCTCTTCTTCGCCAATCCGACCCCATGCTCGCCGGTGATCACCCCGCCATTCGCAAGCACCCACCTGAACAAAACATCTAAAGCCGCGTCCGCCTTCTCCCGGATCTCCGCATCCTCATAATCCTCCACCATCAAGTTCGTATGAATATTCCCGTCACCCGCGTGCCCAAAACACGCCACCGAAATCCCCGTCCGCTCCTCAAGCTCCGCCGCAAAATTTGCAAGGTCAACCAGCTTCGATCGCGGCACCACGATGTCTTCATTCAACTTCGTCAACCCCGTTGCCCGCAGCGAGTAGGAAAAATCCCTCCGCAACTGCCACACCTTTTCACAAGCCTCCTCATCCCCGTGAATCTCGCTCGATAAAGCCCCCGCCTTATTCAAAACCACCTGCAATTCCTGCAACTCCCCCGCCACCGCGCGCGCCCGACCATCGATCTCCACGATTAAATGGGCCTCACCCTCCGGCAACGAATCCTCTCCTAAATACGCCCGCGCCGCCTTCAGCGTAAACTGATCGGCAATCTCTAGAGCCGATGGCAAATGCCCTGCATTCAAAATCGCCTGTACCGCCCCCGCCGCATCCGTAAACTCAGGAAAGGTCGCCGTTAACATCGCCCGCGTCTGTGGATGCGGGATGATCCGCAAAGTCGCCTCTGTGATCACCCCCAACATCCCCTCGCTCCCCACAAACAAATGGAGCAAATCAAACCCAGTCTTGTTCTTGTGACACCTCCCACCAACTCGCAAGACTTCGCCATTCGCCAACACAACCTCCAAACCCAGCACGTAATTCTTCGTCACCCCGTATTTCAAGCACCGTGGTCCGCCTGCATTCGTCGCAAGATTCCCCCCGATCGAACACTCCTTCAACGACGCTGGATCCGGCGGATAATACCACCCCAACTCACTCACCGCGTCCTGCAGGTCTTTCAAAATCACCCCCGGCTGCGTCACCACCACCCCATCCTCCGGAGCCAACTCCACCAGTGACGTCATCCGCGCCACCGACAGCGCAATCCCCCCCTTCACCGGCACACACCCCCCCACATATCCAATTCCCGCTCCCCGTGTTGTCACCGGAACCTCGCGCTCATGGGCAAACTTCATCACCGCCACCACATCATCCCGCGACTCCGCAAAAACCACTACCTCTGGTAAATGCGAAAAATTCCATCGATCCGTCCCATGCTCCTCCAACACCTCCCCCATCGTCGACACCTTCTCCTCTCCCAAAAGCACACGTAGTTCATCAATCACGCCCTCCCTTTCGCCGAGATTGGCCGTAAGTTCAAGATCCAGATTCCTTTTGATCCGAAGAGAACGCCGCCGTAACCTTCTCAAGATGAGATAATTGGTCATCGCCCTCGGCGGTGACGGAAGACCCAGCGATGGCCGCCACAAGTTAGAGTGCTTCTTCTCATGAAAATCTCCAATGGAGAAGGGGGCGGCCTCAAACGCCAAACACAAGCTCATCCAACCGCCCTCAAACTCCTATCCGCCCATTCCTCCGGCCAATTAGTGATCGCATCCTCCTCACATTTTCGTAAATTTCTGCTCATGCGATTCCCTTTAGCATTCCTCTTAATAGCCTCTCCACTCCTCGCGAAGGACTTCGCCCAAAGTCCAAAACTCCACGCCAAGGACACCCAACGCCTCCACGAGCTCTCCGCCGATATCGCCGGACTCGAAACCCTAGAACTTCACGTCAACGATCTCGGCAACGAATCGCACGACTGGGCCGCTTGGGTCAATCCCACCTTCCACACCAAGGACGGCAAAAAAATTCCCGTCACCAAAAAGCACGTCGCCGACGCCCAGCAAGCCTGGCGCGATCTTCAGATCAACAAGTCCGTTGGCGGCCAAGCTCTCACCATCGATGGTCAAACCTACACCCACGCCCTTGGCACCCACGCCAAGTCCACCATCCAGCTCCGCGTTCCTAAAGGCGCCGTGAAATTCACCGCCCAAGTCGGCATTGACGATGGCGGAGCAAAGCAAGGAGGCGAGGTCTCCGAAGCCGCAGTTCAATTCACCATCCGCACTCCAAAAGCCCCCAAAGATCCCAATGCCCCCTGGGAATCCGATCTCGACCACGCGCTCGTTAACCTCGAGCAATTCAAACTCCCTGAGGATCTCGAAATCTCAGTCTGGGCCACCTCGCCCCACCTCTACAATCCCACCAACATCGATTTTGATCACAAAGGCCGTATGTGGATCGCGGAAGGAGTGAACTACCGCCGCCATAACGGCCGGCGACCCGGAGGTGACCGCATCGCCGTTGTTCAGGACACCGATGGCGATGGCAAGGCCGACACCTCCCACACCTTCGTCCAGGAAAAAGGACTCGTCGCACCCCTCGGCGTCGCCGTTTTTGACAACGTCATCTACGTCTCCCAGCCACCCGAGCTCCTCGTCTACACCGACGTCGATCGTAACCTCAAGTTCGACCCCGCCATCGACAAACGCGAAATCCTTCTCACCGGCTTCAACGCCCGTAACCACGACCACTCCCTCCACTCCGTGACCGGTGGACCGGATGGAAAACTCTACTTCAACAACGGAAACTGCGGAGCCGTCTTCAAAGACAACTCCGGCAAGAATTTCTACATGGGCGGCCCATACGGCGGCGGCGGCGGAGACTTTCTCGTCGACCACATCGCCGTCTCAGGCAAGCGCTCGGACGATGGCCATATCTGGACCTCCGGCTTCACCGTCCGCATGAATCCCGACGGCACGGACGCCGAGATCATCGGCCACGGCTACCGAAACTCCTACGAACAATCGGTCGATTCCTTCGGCAACGCCTTCCAAAACGACAACGACGACCCACCGGCCTGCCGCGTCTCCTACATCCTCGAATACGGATGCGCAGGATACTTCACCCGCGATGCCAAGCAAGGGTATCGCGCCGTCAAACGCCCCGGTCAGGACCACGGGCGCGCCCACTGGCGTCAGGACGATCCCGGCACCATGGACGCCGGCCACATCTACGGCGGCGGCTCACCCACCGGCGTCAGCATGTATGAAAATGGAGCCCTCCCCGAGAGCTACAACGGCTCCTTCTTCTCCTGCGAACCCGGAAAAAACACGGTCTTCCACTACAAGCCCGAGCCCCAAGGCGCCACCTTCAAACTCGAACAAACCAACCTCACCACCACCAACCCCAACAAGGAATATGCCGGCTCCGACTTCGTCGGCGGTGGTGCCGATCCAAACGACGCCAAGATCCTCTTCCGCCCCTCCGACATCGTCGTCGGCCCGGATGGAGCTCTTTACATCTCCGATTGGTATGACGCCCGCGTCGGTGGCCACGGCGACCGCGATGATTCCTGCTCCGGCACCATCTACCGCATTGCTCCCAAAGGCTTCAAACCAAACGTTCCTCAGTTTGACCTGAAGACCATCGAAGGCGCGATCACTGCTCTTAAGAGCCCCGCCGTGAACACCCGCTTCCTTGGATTCAGCGCCCTCAAAGCACACGGTCAAAAAGCCATTCCAGCAGTCACGAAGGTCCTCTCCGACTCCAACAAAAGAGTGGCGGCACGCGCCATCTGGCTTCTCCCCCATCTCGGCGGAAATGGCCTTTCCGAGTGCCGCCAGCTATTGGATCACTCCGACCCGAATGTGCAGCTCACCGCATACCGCGCCATCCGCCGCGCCGGAGTCAACATCATCCCCTTCGCTGAAGCGATGGCCAATCACAGCAACCCCGCCATCCTCCGCGATGTTGCGCTGTCCCTCCGTGACCTCCCCGCAGCCAAGACCAAGGACATCTTTGCCAAGCTCGCACCAAAGGTCGACATCACCGACAAGAACGCGGTCGAAGCGATCGGCCTCGGTGCCGCCAATCAGGAATCCGAAATCTGGACCGCCATCAAGGCAGCCATGAAGCCCGGCGCTCCCCACAAATGGTCCGACCAATTCGCCAAGCTCACTTGGCGTCTCTGGCCTGCCGCCGCCGTCGCTGATCTTGAAGCTCGCTCCAAGCACCCCTCGCTCACTCCCGAGCAACGTGCCTTTGCCGTCGAGTCCCTCGCCTTTATCGACCACAAATCCGCAGCAGAAGCCATGCTGAACCTCGCCTCCGGAGGGCCTGCCAAAGGCGATGCCGCCAACTGGCTTCTCCGCAATGGGCGCGGCGAATGGAAGAAATACGACATTGCCGGCGAACTGAAAAAGCGCGGCATTTACGACCCCTCCAAGATCGTCGTCACTGCCGTTACCGCTCCCCAGGCTGATCCTCCCAAGTTCTCCGTCGAGGACGTGCTGAAGCTCAAAGGCGATCCCGCCAAAGGGAAAATCACCGCGATGCGCTGCATCATGTGCCATGAATTCAACGGCACCGGCGTCAACTACGGGCCCAACCTGAAAGGCTGGGGAGAGGGACAAACACTCGACGTCATCGCTCGCTCCATCGTCGAACCTTCAGCCGACATTTCCCAAGGCTACTCCGGCTCCGGAGTTGCCCTCAAAAAAGGAGGACAAGTCCACGGCATCGCGATCAACAATGGTGACCCTCTCATCATGACCTCCACCGGAGGCCTCACCCAGATGATCCCGCGCGACCGCCTCAAGAGCAAGAAGCCCTACAAACTGAAGCACTCCCTCATGCTTTCGGCCGACCAAATGGCCCTCACCCCGCAGGACGTCGCCGACCTCGTCGCCTTCCTCAAGACCTACAAGTAAGACAAACTTCGCATTATCAAAAAACCGGTCACCGCTCAACGCGGTGACCGGTTTTTCGTCATCACAGGGACGATTTGTAAAACTCTGGAATGAATCAGCAGCTGGGGTCTACTTCCTCCTGCTGTGGAATGACCTGCCAAATTGGCGGTCTTACGGATCCTTCCTCTTTACCTGTCGTATTAGGCCTCAGAAAAAAGAGAGGGAAGTTCTCGGCATTTTGTGCAGTATCAAAGCTTATGAAGTTTTCATGGATTTCCGTCCTCGGTCTCTGTCTTTCGACCGCCCTCGCCGATCCTCCTCCGATCAATCCAAACATCGGTCACAATCATCATCATCACCGCCACGGTGAAAAACATGAGACCGTCGAAGCCACCCCGGAACGATTCGACACCTCGCGCAAGAGCAACGTGAAACTTCCCCTTCCCAACGAGAAAGACGCCTTTAGTTTCATTGTCTACGGTGATCGCACCGGAGGACCGGACGATGGCGTCTCCATCCTTGCCGACGCCGTGCGCGACACCAATCTCCTTGAACCCGACTTCGTCATGACTGTCGGTGACCTCATCAACGGCTACAGCAACGAAGAGGTTTGGATGACGCAGATGAAGGAATACAAATCCATCATGAATGAACTTGCCTGCCCTTGGTTCCCCGTCGCCGGAAACCACGACATCTATTGGAGGGGGCAGGACAAGTCCAAGAAACCCGAAGGGGAGATGGAATCGTCCTACGAAATGCACTTCGGTCCACTTTGGTATGCCTTTGCGCACAAGAATTCATGGTTCATCGTCCTCTATTCCGATGAAGGTGATCCCAAGACCGGAGAGAGAACCTTTGGAAAACCAGCCGCTCAAAAAATGAGCCCCGAGCAATTCGCCTGGCTCGATGGCACTCTCAAAAAAGCCAAGAAAGCCGAGCACGTTTTCGTTTTCCTCCACCACCCCCGCTGGCTCGGCCGCGGCTATGGCGACGATTGGGAAAAAGTTCACAAACGCCTCAAGGAAGCCGGAAACGTCTCCGCCGTTTTCGCCGGCCACATTCACACCATGCGCTACGATGGCCCGCGCGATGGCATCGAATACGTCACTCTCGCCACCACCGGCGGCGGCCAATCCGGAGCCATTCCGCAAGCCGGCTACCTCCATCACTACGATATCGTCACGGTCCGAAATGGTCGTATTTCCCTCGCCGCCGTCCCCGTCGGCGAAGTCCTCGACGTTCGGGAAATCACCGGTGATCTCATCGCACAAGCCAACCGCGTGAAATCTTCTCCTGTTAAAATTTCTCCCCCTCTCCCCCTCAAGAGTGATCAGGGCGGACAGCATGAGATCAAAGTGACTCTTACCAATCCCAGTGACCGACCCATCTCCACCGTTCTCTCTCATGGCACCCACGGATTAGGCTTCGATTGCCAACCGGACCACCACCATACCACCATCAAAGCGGGAGAATCACAGGACTTCATCTTCACCCTCTCCTGGAATGCCTCGGTCACCACGGGAAGCTTTGCCACCCCCATGTTTCACCTCGATTCTGAATATCTCGCTAAGGGCTTCGCTTACGAAATCCCCCGCCGCTCCGTCCCCGTCCCGCTCGACTTTCAACTCACCCGAAACGAACCCCTTCCGGATGGAGCTGCTCGTTTTAATGGAAAAAACCAGGCCCTCTCCATCCCCTCGGAGCGTTTCAAAATCACCAAAAAAGTCACCCTGGAGTGTCGTTTTAAAGCCGACTCATTTGTTGGCCGAACCGGTCTCGTCACAAAAACTGAAAGCTCCGGCTACGGAATCTTCGTGAGTGATGGCCGCCCGGAATTCATCATTAACCTAAATGAAAAATACCTCAGCGTCGTCGCGCCAGCCCCACTCCTTACTTCCGACAGGTGGCACACCGTCGCTGGAGTGTACGATGGAAAGGAAGCCCGTCTCTACCTCGATGGGAAGCTTCTCGCCACCGAGGCCCGGCAAGGCAATTTTAAGGACAACCGACTCCCCCTCATTGTTGGTGGCGACGTAAATGGGAAAGGCAAGGCCGTCGATCACTTCACCGGATTAATCGATTGGGTCCGCCTCACTCCAAAGGCCCTCTATTCAGGTCCCGAGGCCACCTCTTTGAAGGAAGGTAAAGACGCGGTCATTGATCTCCAGCTCAACGAAAACATCGGCCCCTGGCATCCCGACTCCTCCCCCTCCAAGGCCCACGCCATGTCCACCGGCGGCGTGATGATCGAAACTATCAAGTAGCTTCAATGCTTGGACTCGCCCGGCAATTGATCCGATCACTTCTGAAGTGCTCTTCAGTAACGACGAAGCAATTCCATTTCACAAGGGACTTGGTTTTCTGGAGACGGCGGTCGCTCGCTATCGCAGCAGCAATCACCTCCCAGACATGTGCTGAACCTATTGAAATTGCCAATGCCGGATTCGAAGAACGTGAGGCCTCCGAACCTTTTGCCGAGGGCTCCGACAAATACCCGCAATGACTGAAGGAATCGTATCGTCACTTTGAAATCTCGGACAACTGAGGGCCTTTGAGAATCTGGAACCCCTGAAATACGGAAGTCGATGATTCAATCCCTGCCGATCCAATTCAGAGAAAAAGGTCAGGGCAACCTGGTCGCTTCCCACTTTCTCCATGGAGATGTCCGAGAAGAATCCACAGCAGGCTTATCGTAGAAGTACCCAAGGAATGATGGGCTGGGTTGCGCTGTCATGACAATCAAAACAATGGTCTTCAAGGAAAGGCTGGATGCGAGAATCGGGCAAGATTTGACCACACCCCGCAGCCACCCCGGCCATCGAAAAGAAAAAAGTGACGAGAATCGATGAACTTAAAGATGAATGCATGGGACCTCGGTTGTAGATCTCCGAATTCAGCGAGAGGAGTCTATCGTTGCCAAACCCGCTCATGCGCCCTTCTGTTCGACCCAATCGCTCCCGGACGACACTTTGGATCACAGGGAGATTTTCAGCTTAGACACACTGACTTACAGAAACGTCGGGGAGAGACCCCTCGTATTCCTTAACTCCGGGTTCGTTGCAAAACTCCCGATGTCTGACATGAGGGCCATGAGCATCGATTTCGTCGGCGGACTGCGCTAAAAAGTTTGCCAGCAGACGCAGCTCCCTCGGCCCGCCAACAATCGTCAGTGATTGGAGTTTCGTCGAGGAGGCTGCCTCGCTGATCTGACTTGCGAAAAGCTCTAATGTCATCAAGTGGAGGTTAGCAAAATACCTTCATCACTCAAGAGCGTGCTCCGATAGAATCGGATCGGTGACTATGAGACCCTGACATCCAGTTTTCTTCGTCTTGAATCGCAATATAGCCATATCCGGAGCAAAGTAACCGCGTGCCCACGCCATCGAACGATCCACTTCATGGAATCAAACTAGAACAGATGCTGATTCAACTGGAGGAAAAGTATGGATGGGACGAACTCGCCGATCGAATTCGTATCCGGTGCTTCGCCAATAATCCTTCTCTTAAATCCTGCCTCAAATTCCTCCGCAAAACACCTTGGGCCCGCAACAAGGTCGAGCTGCTTTACAAGGAGACCTTCTGTTAGATCACTCGCTCTCATAAGAGTTCGAAGACCTCAGGATCGGGCCACCAAGACGCGGCAATCACCCCCTCCACAATCCACGTGAAGGGTTCCATTCGTTCTGGCTGTCCCTGCTTCGGCCAATACCAGGGCCGAATAGGCATTTTTCTCTATGTCACCAATCCAGCGGGATGCAACGCCCCAAATTAAAGCCTCCATTTCTGGATTCCACACTTCCCCACCGCCCTATTTTAGTTGTTTGTTCTTTTGAACACCTGAGAATGTCTTTAATCTTTCCGAAAATCGCACATTTATGGATAACCTGCCTTGACCCAGAGGATTTAAGTCACATCTTGCCCGCGCGCCGCGCGCTTCACACATGTCCAAAGCCTCCACGCAAAACAAACTCGACCAACTCCTCCCATCTGTTCAAGAGTGGAAAAAAATTGTCTCCCCGCATACCAAACCCTCCGCGGTGAAAGCAACCTGGCAGGTCATCAACTCACTTGGCTCCTACATCGCACTTTGGATTGCCATGTATTTTACCCTCTCCATCTCTTACTGGCTGACCTTTGCCATCGCTCTGTTCGCCGGCGCCATTTTGGTCCGAGTTTTTATCATCTTTCATGACTGCGGCCACGGCTCATTTTACAAATCCCGGCGTGCCGGCAACATCATCGGTTTCATTTCCGGTGTCTTCACCTTCACACCCTTCAGTCATTGGAAATGGGAACACTCCGTTCACCACAGTGCTTCGGGTGATCTCGATCGCCGCGGTACCGGCGATGTCTGGACCATGACGGTCGACGAATACCTCGGTTCTTCCCGCCGGATACGCTTCATCTACCGCGCGATGAGAAATCCGTTTATCCTCTTCATGATCGCCCCCCTTTACCTTTTCCTCATTCGGGAACGCTTCTCCACCCCCGGCGCAAGCCCACACTGCCGGAAGTCGGTCTGGAAAATGAACCTCGCCATCGGCCTGCTCGCTCTCGCTCTGATATTGATCTACGGATGGCTCCCCTACCTTCTCATTCAACTCACTACGATTTGTGTCGCTGCAATTTCGGGGGTCTGGCTCTTCTACGTCCAACACCAGTTCGAAGGCGTCTATTGGGAGCGGGAAGACGACTGGGATTTCACGAGCGCCGCGCTCGCGGGAAGCTCCTTTTATAAACTTCCCAAAGTCCTCCAGTGGTTCTCCGGAAACATCGGCTACCACCACATCCACCATCTCAGCTCGCGAATCCCTAACTACAATCTCGAGGCCTGCCACAATTCCCACAAAATTTTTCAAAGCATCGAGCCCTTGACTTTTTTGAGTGGTTTTAAGTCCCTGGGCTTCCGTCTGTGGGATGAGAAAGAACGAGAACTCGTCAGCTTCAAGCGCATCAAAGGAAGCGTTCGTTCCACGTCCACCGCCTCTTAGGAAGTCGCGAACCAATTCAATCTCTCATCGACGCACCGGAACCAGGAACGGTTTAGGGTGCCGGGGAAGAATGGCATCCTGATGTGTCGCTTCTCCGCTACTGGAGCGAATAGCTCGGCTGTTTGTGCATCGTGAAGAACTTGTCAGTGAGAGCCATCATGCCGTCCGGGTTGCCGGGGAAGGGTGTGGAATCGGGAGGACGGGGGACGTTGCTCCCGATAGTGGTATCCTCAGGTTGAGTCGACGATATGGACACCGGAGTCCCTGAACTCACGAGCTGATAGAACTTGGGCGCAATATTCTTGTGCATGCGCAGGCAGCCACCCGAGGAAGGCAACCGCGTCATCCAACCGGTATGAAATCCATAAGCGGACTTAAATTCGCACCAGTATGGCATGGGGGTCCCCTTAAAGCCCCAGCCCAGTGGCTTGTTCCGCAGGTAGCATGATCGCACCGTGTTGCCTTTCAACGCGTAACCATGGGTGTTGGCCCGGTAGTAGTGATTCTTGGACTGGATCCGGAAGTTTCCGGCGGGAGTTGGGGTCGAGCTTTTCCCGACTGTCACCGGCATGACAAGGAGCGGCTTACTGCCCTCCATCACATAGGCCATGCGGTTCTTGAGCGAAACTTTCACGTGAACCTTGGTGGGATTGCTCGGAAGAGTGGCGGGCAGGTCATAGGCTTCGTAGGCACGCAAACCGGAGCTCGTCGAGCCTGATCCGGGAGTGCTCGAACAAGAACTGAAAAAGAGGCTGCCGGCACAAGCCCCGAAAAGGAAAGGGCGAAACGCTCGGTTTTTGAGGAGATCAATCATTCTGAATGAAGGCTGGTTCTGTTTGATGAGACGTAGCCCTTCTTGGAGCACCACTCTTGATGCGTCAAGGAGCAAGACCCCCTGAACGAAAGCCATGGTTGGCGTGAAGGTTTCTATTTTATTTTCCTGTTCCATTAAACGCTCACTTTCCCAACTTGAACCCTCAAATATTCTTTGTATTCTTGAGAGATCTTTCCTCTCAACAAGGCTCTACAAAAGAGGCGATTTCTAGCATTGATGCCGTAATTTCTTCCCCTGCTATCACTCGTCTTTATGGCGGGCCGCCTCCTCGCGTGCATGCCGTCTAATCCTCCATCTAACCTTCAAATTCAACTGGAAGAGATCAGCTCGTCGTCACGCCCTCTCCACACCCAGCGGAAATTCACAATTGCGGAAGTGGCCTATTGCTCGCACTACGGGCTCCGACAGTTCGGGCTGGTCCAGCACAGGTTTGGCTTTCGCAACTACTCTAATTGTAAAATTGCCCTACATTGGTATGAGCCGCTCAATCCGAAACGGGCCGTTGTGGTGTGCCACGGCTACTTCGATCATTCCGGAACCTGGAAACATGCCATCCCCGCGTTGCTAGAGGCGGGAAATACGGTCATAATTTATGACCATCCCGGACATGGATTGTCCCACGGAGAGAGGGCCTCGATTCAGGACTTCGGTGATTATGTCGATGTTCTGGCTCAAGTCTTGGCCGATTGCCAGAGCCGAAGTGAACTTCCCATTGTTCTCGCAGGTCATAGCATGGGATGCGCGGTGATCACCGACTATCTTCTTCTTCGTAATCCTGGTTTCAAGACGCCGAGGACGGTATTCTTGGCTCCGTTAGTCCAACCGTCAAAGTGGCAAAGCGTGAGAGTTGCTGAGAAACTTCTGACCTGGGCCGTTTCGTCGGTGCCCCGCATATTGACCAAAAACTCTTCGAATTCCGACTACCTAAATTTTGTCAAAGCCGACCCCTTGCACCATCGGAGGATTCCCTTGGCGTGGACTTCTGCCCTCTTGGATTGGAACCAAAGGGCGGAGGATTTCGCACCCTCGGCAGGGAGGCCACTCACCATCCTACAGGGTGCGCGAGACGATACAGTCGACTGGAAATACAATCTTGATTATCTCCGCCGCAAGTTCCCCGACGCGACGGTCCGGATGTTCCGCGAAGGAAGACACCAGTTGTTGAACGAATCTACGCCCTTGAGATCCGAAGTTATTGTCGAACTGGTGGCGGCAGTGAAGGGAAGTCGTGGAACTGACACCATACTGCCGTAGCCTCGAGCAAAGGAAAGGCGCTCGAAGAATGTGCTCAAGGTCCGGCCCACCGGGAAAGCGACTTTGGTGACCTATTTTAGTTTTCGTGGCTTATTTTTATGTTTTTGTGAAGCAACTTGAAAGAACCCCATGCGAGATCGTGGCCTGCCACGAAGATCCGTGGCCTCATTTTTTTGTTCCTTCAGAAATTTTCGTGGCTACCTTAACTGGGTCCGTGACTGCTGCTGTCTTTCTCCGCCGCCGCCATGTATTCCCCAGCTCCCTCATTACTATTACTCTCTCAGCCTGCTGGACGACATGCGGGAGCTAAAATCAGCTTCTCGATCGATATCATCCCCTGACCAATGCACATTCCAAACCCCATCCAGACGTCCGCGAGATCCATCTACGCGGCATCCCTCGCCTTATGGCTTTTTGTTTGCAACTCGCACGCCCAATTCGAGATCAGCGAATTTTTAGCCTCTAATTCGAGCGCGCTACTAGCTGATGAAGACGCCCAGCCCTCCGATTGGATCGAAATCCAAAACGTCGGCAACGCCGCAGCGTCGATCGCCGGCTACCATCTGAGCGACGACCCCACCGACCTGGGTAAGTGGGCCTTCCCCGACCAGTCCATCGCCCCGGGCGCTTACCTCTTGGTGTTCGCCAGTGGCAAAAACCGCGCCATCGCCGGCTCCGAACTGCACACCAACTTCGGCTTGAATACCGGGGGAGAATATCTGGCGCTGGTCGCACCCGATGGCGAAACCGTCGTTTCCTCCTTTAGTCCTGAGTTTCCCGTTCAGTATCGCGACATCTCTTACGGCCTCGGCAGTGGGGGGGCCTTGTCTGGCGCGACCTTGATCGCGACTGGGGCACCGGTCACCTATCACGTGCCAACCGAGGACATTGGCTCCGCCTGGCAATCGCCCGGTTTCGACGATAGCAGCTGGACCGCTGCGCACACCGGACTCGGATGGGGATACAGCAGCGCCGTGGGAGATGACATTGCAGCCGATGGAGATCTGAACACCGACATGAGGGGCCGTAATTCCTCGATTTACATCCGCATCCCCTTCGAAATCACAGAACCTGCCGAGGTGGTGACCCTCACGCTCAAAATGAAAATGGACGACGGCTTCGCCGCCTACCTGAATGGCTTGCTCGTCGCCAGCAGCAAGGCCCCAGCCCCGCTTCTCTTCAACTCCAAATCGTCGGCGAGCTCCGAAATCAGGGTCGGCGATCCCTTCGAGTTCTTCTCCCTCAGCTTCGCGGGCGCACTAGTCGCCGGTGAGAACATCCTCGCGATCCACGGTCTCAATGATTCGGTTAGGAGTTCAGACTTCCTCGTCATCCCCGAACTGGTCAGCGAAATCCAAGACATTTCCGCAGGCCCGCAGCTGGGCTACTTCGAGGAACCGACACCAGGGGCACCGAACGGCGTTCTCAGAATTGCCCCGCCGAATCTGGTGCAGTTCTCGATGACTGGCCGCGCCTTCACCCAAAACTTCTCGCTGGAACTCAGCGTGCCTAATCCGGGCGCAGTGATCCACTACACCACAGACGGCAGCATCCCGTCGGACGCCCCGGCTTCGCCGTCACCGGTCTACGACTCGCCTATCTCGATCAGCGGCTCCACAATGGTGCGGGCGAAGGCCTTCCTTCCAGGCGCCATCGAAGGACCCGGGAGCACGGAGGGATACATGAAACTCGATCCCAGCCAGGCGAATTTTTCTTCTGATTTACCGATCGTCCTGCTTCACAAGTTCAGTCGTGGACAGCCTCCCGGTGCGGACGCCAGAACGCGGGTTCCAGGATTCATGCTGATCTATGAACCTGACCCGGAGACCGGTCGCGCGACCCTGACCGGTGAGCCCTCCCTCGGGACCCGTTGTGGCTACCGCAAGCGTGGCTCCAGTTCGGGCGGTTTCCCCAAGTACGCCATGGCACTCGAGAGCTGGAACGAATTCGACGAGGATGTCGACATCAAACCGCTGGGGTTCTCGGCCGAGGGGGACTGGATTCTCAACTCGCGCTACACGTTCGACCAGTCGCTGATGCGCAATCCGTTCCTATACGAACTCAGCAACCAGATCGACCGCTGGGCAGTGAAGACACAGTTCATCGAGATCTTCCACGACGCCACCGGTGGGAATATCACCAGCTCCGACTACTTCGGCGTTTACACTTTCATGGAGAAGATCGAGCCCGACAACGGTCGCCTCGATATCCCATCGGTTAACGCATGGGACAACAGCGAACCTGAAGTCACCGGCGGCTACGTCTTCAAGAGGGATCGCCAAGGCGCGGGGGAACTGTCACTCAACGCCGCTGGCAGTGGGGGGGGGGTCCCGCTGACGTCACCAAACATTATCTCTACCCCTCAGAGGGATTACATCCAAGGATACCTTCGTGAGATGAACATTGCGCTGGACGCCCCCAGCGGAATCAACCCGAGCACCGGAAAGCATTTCTCGGAGTACATGGACGTCGGCGCATGGATTGACAATTTCTGGCTCAATATCCTCGCGATGGATCCGGACTGGGGACGCCTCTCGCAGTATTTCTACAAGGAGCGCAATGGTCCGGTGAGTGCCGGTC
>Ga0308011_10000671_pt1 | contig 17445 bp, 6 predicted proteins | sample Neamet177_FD_203144 | JGI IMG/M metagenome (GOLD analysis project Ga0308011, IMG submission 203144) | Marine microbial communities from water near the shore, Antarctic Ocean - #177 | ecosystem: Environmental > Aquatic > Marine > Unclassified | place: Southern Ocean | collected 2014-07-25 | reverse complement strand
TCTCAAGTAATTTAAAAGGTCGTCTAATCGTAATAGAGTACATCTCAGACGGCTTAGCATACGATTTGGATACTAGGGTCCCTAAGATGATAGAAGACGCCATGTACGCCCATATAAGCCATGCGATCATTTCTACACGCATTAATCAGCCCGAATATGTTGTTCAACGATTAAAAAAGGAACGGAGTGCTAAACTAAGAAATGCAAAAATAAGATTATCTAATATTAAACTAGGCGAGCTTACTCAGCTTGTGAGAGGTAAATCTAAATGGATAAAATAATATAATATAATATAATATGCCAGAAGTTAAAAATATATTTGTCGGGGGTAAGATGAACAAAGATCTTAACCCACGAATGATTTCAAATAAGGAGTATATAGATGCAAGGAATGCAGCAGTAATGAACTCCGAAAGCGGAGACTCTGGATTACTTCAAAATGTTAGTGGCAATACTTTGCTTACCGATTTTGGGCTAACGGGAATTAATCTAGAAATTATAGGGTTTTATACAGACACAACTAGTAATAGGTTATTCGCATTTGTAACCGATTGGAATGATGTTTCCGGTAGTGGGCTATCTAATTTTGCTTCATCGCAATCTAATCATTACATATGTGTATATGATACAAAAATTAATTTTGGCACTGTTTTAGTTAGCGGTACCTTTTTAAACTTTGAAAAGTTACACCCAATTTTAGGTATGAACTTAATAGAAGATTTGTTATTCTTTACGGATAATAGAAATCAGCCAAGAAAAATAAATGTAACAACTGCATTGTCAAATCCATCTTATTACTCAAAAGAAGAAGATATATCCGTAGCAAAGTATTATCCTTGGAATGCATTAAATTTATCTAAGTTAACAGGTAATGGCGATTTATTTCCTTCCGCTTCTTTAAATATAACAACAAATATAAAAGATGGGAATAATGGTTCTTATTCTGGCTCTGTAGGTAGTGGAAATTTTATAACATCTGGTGCAGGAATTGGCGGGACTATAACAATATTAGTAAGCGATAGTCTTGTTGAGTCGGCTATCGTGTCTGATGATATTTCTTTATTGGGAACCGGATTTGCTGTTGGTGACACAATAACTGTGCTTGGAGTTGAATTTGGTAGTCCAGGGAATTTAGTTATAACTTTACTTAGGAATAACTTAAATCAGGAGTCTACAATGAAAGATGCTGTTTCTAAAAATTTACCTAAAACTGAAACTGTTACCGCAACCGTCGGTGGTAGAAACCCTTTCACAGCGGACAAAGATATAAATCAAAATTGGGTTGGAGCTACAATAACAACAGTAAATTCTAGTGGTACCCCAGTAATTACGGTTACAGATAATGTAAAAATTACGGAAATAACTGGCGATCAAATTACTGTTGACGGTGCATCAATTGACGGATTAAGCGTAGTTACGATAGGCGCAAACCCTTACTATGACCAAAACTTTAGCGGAGATATTGACTACTTAACTGATAGGTTTATTAGATTTAGCTATAGATTTAAATACGATGACGACGAGTATTCTCTAATGGCCCCTTTTTCGCAAGCCGCATTTATACCAAAACAAGACGGCTATTTTTTAGAAGATTCAATTCCTACAGATGTATTTGATGCCGAAGCAAACTCTGATGAACTTAAGGCCATACAAAGTACCATAATAAGCTTTTTTGAAAATAAAGTAAATTCAGCTGGGTTAGTAATAAGTATGCCTGAAAATGTGACTACCGTATCTGATTTAAGTCCTTATTTAAAAGTAAAGGAAATAGATATATTATACAAAGAGTCTGACTCCAATGCTATAAAAATTATTGAAACAATTCCCACCTCTGATTTACAGCTCAATAATAATACTGAGTATTTATACCAATATACTTCTCAAGTTCCAATAAAAACACTTCCATCTAATGAAACAACTAGAGTCTCGGATAAGGTCCCAATTAGAGCAAAGGCTCAGGAGCTATCTGGCAACAGGGTTATGTATGGAAACTATTTAGTAAGAACAGCTAGGCCATCAAACTTACCATTTTCAGTATTTGCTGGGGAAAAAGAAAAAGCAGGACAAAATGATTCTATAAATGAAATAGAGTATCCTAGCCATTCACTAAAACAGAACAGGTCTTATAAGATTGGAGTCGTTCTAGTTGATAAATTTGGAAGGCATTCAGATGTAATATCATCCCCCCTTTCTACAGTTTATAATCCTTACCTTTCTAAATCCCCTACATTTTTAACCAATGAAGAAGTGTACAGGGGGGATTCTTTAAAAATACAATTTAATGGTTTAATACCATCACAAATAGGTAATCCCGGTTATGCTGGGCTGTACTCAACAGAAAACCCTACGGGATGGTATAGTTATAGAATAGTTACACAACAGAAAGAGCAAGATTACTACAATGTATACCTCCCAACAGTTTTAAATAACTATCCGAGCACAGCACAATCACTAAATATTACAGCAGGAGGCACTAATCGAAATCCAGGTCAATATAGCGGGTATGCGTTACTTCCTCAGCAAACTGACCCTGATGGTAATACATATTCTAATGGATGGAATGTTTCAGGTTCAGCCGCCGCTGGAGGGAAGGGCTTACAATTGCAAGTCATAGTTGGTGCGGATAGAACCGTGCAATCAGTGGTCATAACAGACTTAGGGAATGGTAGGTATGGCCCTGGTACTCAAATATCAATTACCCCCGGTATTCTTGGAGGAACGGGGAACTTGATAGTCTCTGTTAGTACAGTGCCACCCTCTAATAGCGTTGCCTTTTTAACTTTATTTTCAGATAATATAAACAAAATACCAAGGGATTTAAAAGAGGTAGGCCCTGATGATAAACAATTTTCAAGTTCCGTAGAAATATATCCTAGAATAAATTGTACTTCAACTAGTTTTTTTACAGCAACAAACCAACAATTTGAAACTTCGCCTACCCCCGATAAAGTAGTTTTAATAGGGACTCGAAATGAAATAGGTGTAAATTTAGGCCCTAATGGACAAGATTATAATTTGTCTCCATTTTATGGTATTCCCAAGCCGCAGGTCTTGGCTCAACCTAACGCTACCCCGCCAATAGCGGCAGAATTAAACTTAGGCTCAAACCCGTATATTGGACAAGTTAGTACTCAAAAGGCCGTTGGTGCTACTGGAGGCAGCGGAATAATCACTAGTGAAGTAACTTATAAAAATCAAAAATTAAATGTATATGAGACAGGCCCAGTTGAATCTAGTATAGACATATTTTACGAGACAGGTAGCGGTGGGCTTATATCTGAATTAAATCAAAGTATACTATCAAATGTTGGAAGCGATTTTCCTGCGGAAATAGTAGATTGGACGTGGAGATTATTCGAAAACCAATCCCCCGGAGACTTTATTAGTGAAGCTTTCTTTGACGTTACAAATTCAGCTGGCACTAGCCTAACAAGTAAGTGGCCGGGAAATGTTAGCTTAGAAATCTTACAAGTATTTACTATAGCCCCCCCAAATTCTAACCGAATAGAAATAGATATAACAAATGACAATTTATTTGAAATATATACCGATCCAGCAAGTCCCAATAGATTCAAATTAAGAACAACCATAGGTACTTATTTTTCTTTTACTGCGGAAAGTGCTACGTTTGATGAGTTTAGATTTATGTTTAGATGCACAGTAAATAGAAGTAGTGTACAAAAGCCTAATGAAGTTAATGACATTGCCATAGGTTTTGATGGGTACAATAATAGATTAGCAAACATATTCCCTACAATAGCTGAATCAACCACTACTCCAGTAATTGAACCAATAGATATACCAAGTATCAGTAACCCAACCTTTGCACCAGGTCAAAGTAGTTCTTGGTTTTCATTGTATAATTTTGATTCTAGAAATGGTACTTCTAACCCTGATATAGGCAAAGCCAAGGAGGGTATGAGCTGGGTAATACCAGATGTGTTAAATGCTTTGGAGTTTTTTTGGGTGGGGGACCCTGATACCCCCGGCGGGAGTTGGCAGGATTATAATCCTAACGGCCTTGGTTTTATGGGCATCTCCCCCATCAATACTCAAATACGACTTAAACAATCAAATCCTTATGGGGTATACGAGAATGTTGAATATTCTGGGAGGCTTAGCCCATTAAATACTACTGGAACAAATTGGCCAAACTTTGTGCCCTTAGCTGGAGATCAAAACGTGGCAAGTTCTTTATATGCGAAGGACACTAAATTTCGCTTTAAGGTTATTGTGATGGACACAGGCGGCGCAGGATTTGGTACAGGAATGGGTGGACTGAATGTAGTTGGCCAACCATATCCTTCACAGACTATATATATACAATTTTTAATGAAGATATAAATTATAAAAAACTAATGGGATTAATTAAAGAAATAACATATTTTAATTGTTTTTTAGCTAAAAAAGTAGTAGAGAAATTACCTGGGGCATCAACTCTTCCAGGGAAAGCAACTTGGCCATCTTTGCCTTGGAATCCCGCTGGATACCCTACATTTCCTTTAGAGGCATCGACTAATGAAACTAATGTCTTATTTGATTGGTATATTGAAGAAGCCCGAATACGAGGGGGATATAATAATACAATTGTTGATCTTGGTGTTAAAGCATTTATATCTGAGTCAGAAGACACTGAGTTAACTCTTAGTAATGGAATTATATATTCAGGTTTATATAATTCAAGGACGGGTATTAATGAAACAAACGTATTTTCAACAGGGGAGAATATAACTAGGGAACTTGACCCTAGATACGGAGCAATACAAAAGTTATATACAACAGATACAAACTTAATAATATTTCAAGAAGACAAAGTGAGCAATGCTTTGGTGGATAAAGATGCAATATATAGTGCAGATGGAAATCAAACGTTGACGGCCACCCAGCTTGTATTAGGACAAATAAATCAATATAGCGGGGAATACGGTATAAGTGATAACCCCGAATCTTTTGCATTCAAAGGATATAGAATGTATTTCTCCGATAAAAACAGGGGAGCAATGCTAAGACTATCAAGAGACGGTATCACAGAAATAAGTGCATATGGTATGCGGGATTACTTCCGTGATACATTAGCAAACATTTCGGAGGATCCACAAAGCTTCCAAGTAGCTTTAACTTTAAACATAGTACAGCCTCCTGGTACTAATAATTATCTTTATTTTACTGACTCATCATTCAATACAGTTGCGGAGCTAGAGCTTGGTATGCAAGCATTATCAGGTAGCCTATTTCCGGAAGGATTGTATGTTGTTGATGTAGGCAATGGTCCATTGCCCGGCACTAAAATTGTAACGTTTAATAATATTGTGCAATTGTATAATCCCGGTGCTAATGTATCTTTTTATAAAAATGTTAAAGATAAAATTGTAGGAACATACGATAATTATTATGACACCTATGTTGTTTCAATGCAACAAACTGATTTAGAAACATACAATACCTTATCATTTAATGAAAGCAATAATGGATGGACTAGCTTTTGGGATTATGATCCAAGTTTTGGTAATACATTAGATAATGTTTATTATACAGTTAAAGGTGATTCTATATGGAAGCATTATGATGAAAGCGTGATTAATAATAAAGGCAACTTCTACGGAACACTTTATCCAACCTCAATCCAATTATCTTTTAACCCAATGGTTTCTGTATCAAAAAACTTTAATACAGTAAACTACGAAGGAACAAATGGATGGCAAGCAGATTTCTTTTTGTCAGATCCAACTGGGGAACTCCTAACAGAGACTTCAAGTAGCAACTATAAAGATGAGGCATCGGTAGTAAAAAGTTACGAAGAGGGTGCTTATTTGGAGGCTGGAGTTACATACCGGATAGGTTTCAATTTAAAAGAAAACAAGTATATGGCTAACTTAGTAAATAATGGGGTACAGGTAGATGGAAGTAGTAGCATTCAATTTGGCATGCCCGGACAAGTAGCATCAAATATAAGCATGAGCGGTATAAAAGGGTTTTATGCTACAGCTAAATTAAGTACTGATAACACAACGGATCTTGGCGGGTTTAAAAACCTATTTGCAGTGTCATCAAATTTTGTAAAATCTTAAAAAAATAAAATAATATGGCAATAGGATTAACAGTAGCAATAGCATCTATAGCAGGGCCCACTGTAATGAACGGCATTGTAGGAGCCGTTAATGGGCGTAAAGATGAAAAAAAAGCTAGGTCAGAAAGAAGAAACTTGGAAAATACTTTACGGGCCTTGGAGGCAAAAAGACAAGATATTATAAACCCATACGAAAATGTAAAAGATTTATCTGGCAATTTAAGTAATGCTTATGCAAATTTAGGTGTTGCGACTCAAGCAGCTGATATTCAGATTGAACAAACAGATATTGCATTAGCAAATACATTAGACACCATTAGGGCCACAGGCGGTGGCGCAGGTGGTGCTACAGCATTAGCTCAGGCGGCATTAGCAAGTAAGAAAGGCGTTGCTGCAAGTATTGAGGGTCAGGAAGCTACTAATGAAAAACTAAAGGCTCAGGGAGAACAACAGTTACAACAACGCCAAATGCAAGAAGCAATACGGATTCAATCAGCAGAAACTGCTGGTGATATGTTTGTATTTGAACAGACAGAGCAACGAGAGATGCAAGAGCTAGACAGGGCGCAAGCTATGATAGATGAACAAAGGGCAAGAGAGATGCAAGGCAAGATAGATAAGAGAGCAGCTTTTTCTACCACAATGTCTGGTTTGAGTAGTAGTATGGGATCTATAGTGGGAATGGTTGGGATAAAATAGGAGATATAGGAAAGAAGTAAAGTAATAATAAAAAATAAATATGGGTACATATAGACAGCCAGCATCTTTAGTGGATACGCAATCTGGCAAAATATCTAGGCAGGCAACAAAAGAGGGATTTGCCGCGATTAATGCAATGGCAGAGAAGTCAATAGCACAGGCAGAGGAAAGAAAAAAGAAAGAAAAAGAAACCGAAGATGCTAAAAAAGTTATTTTAGAAGCTGGGGCAAAAAGAAGAGCAGAAGGCGATGCAATACTAAATAAAAATAATGTTGATGATTCCAGCTTAGGGAATGGGGTGGAGGCTCCTGTAAAATCATTGCAAAATGCTAGAATAGAAAATTTAAGTCTATCTACTAGTGATGCAAGGTATCACGAGAATCTCAAAAAAGTAGCTCAGGCGGACATGTTTTTAAATAACTTAGAAGCTTTAATGACAAGTGCAGTATTTACTGAAAAAGAAACACAAGAGAACCTTGGAAAGGGTATTGGCACGGGAGGAAACCAGATTGCCCCATCTTCAGTAACTAAAGATTGGGTTGAATTTAACAGCCAAACAAGGTCTGTTAGTACTGGATGGGAAGCTTCATTTGATATTTCTTCAAATGATAGGGGTGAATGGGGCATGTATATTATTGGCAAAAAAGATGACAGCACCCTAAAAAGAGCTGTTAATATGCTAAGCGAAGACGACGAGACAGGCACAGAATATAACAAAGGAACTTACAGAATAGTACCAGACGCTAGTGCCGAAGTTAAAACAGTGCTGAAAGAAGATGGTACTTTAAAAAGTGATGGCGGAATAGCAGATCGCTATGCTACTAAAACACAAGAAACAGTAGGTAATAAAGTATATGATATTACAAGAATTGATAGGGACCAGCTTTTTAACCAAACATCTACTGTAGCTAATGTGATAGGTGAAAATATAATAAGCAATGGGGCTAACTCAATGGTTGATTATATTAATTCTAAGGGAATTAAAGATCCAAATAACCCCCAAAGCAACGCATTAGGGTACATATCTTTAAAGGTAGACCAAAATAACAATTTTATACAAGAAAATGGTGAAGTTGTAAAGGGTGATTGGGTGCAAGTTACAGATGATAACGGGCAATTTGTACAAGACTTCTCTTTTAAAGAAGACACCGGTTATTTAAGCGATGAACAATATGATAAATTTATGCAATTTATTCAAATAAATACGGCCGCTGATCTTGGCGTATTTGCACAAGAGCAAAGAACAATTGATGGACCTGCAACAGAAAGGCTTAAAAAATCTATAGCTAGTACAAATAAAGCCCTCAAACCGGTAAAATGGCAAGAGGAAGCCACCAAAATAGAAGGTACAATTGAAAGAGCATTTGGAAATTTAGAATCCAATGTTGCTGAAATACGAAAAACAAAAGACACTAAAAGTGGCTTTCCAATTAAAGGTTATTGGTTTCAAAAAGAACAAGATAAAATAACAAGCGCGTTTAGGAAAGAGATGGGCGGTTTAATTACCCCAAATATTAACTTTGAAATAATAGACGGTAAATTTTACCCTGTTAGAGAAAAACTAAGAACGGAAGTAGAAGACGGTGAAGAAACAATGTTTAAAGATTATGTCCCAATAATAGATGAAGGGTACGATATATTTACAGAAATGGACAAGATAAAGACTTATTTAGAAGAAAAATTTGTACCAATAGAAGTTAAAACAGTATCCACAGGAGGGTTTGGACCTTTAGCGCCACAAGAAGACGCTAGTATATTTAATAAATAAAAATTGACATGAACGAAGATGCACTAAAAGAATCTTATAGATTATTTTCATCACAAGGGTACAATGGCACTATAGATGAATACAAAAATCTTATTAATACAAATTTAGAAGCAAGGAAAATGTCTTTTCGTCTGTTCTCAGGTGAGGGCTATAATGGTGATGAAAACGAATTTGACTTGCTTGTAGGTGTTCAGCCGGGAAAGAAAGATGTTGTTGTGGAGGAGGATGTGACCGCAACAACAAAAGAAGTTTCAGCATCTGGGGTTGGACCTTTAGCATTAGAAGAAGATAATAATAAAGATAAGTTTGATCCGGAAGTCCAGCTTAAAATAAATTTAGAACCGGAGATAGAACCGGACATACCAAAAATTATTGTGGATCCATCTACGGTATCCCCAAAGCAAAAAAGACAATTAGCTATTGACAGGCAATTAGATCCAGATAAGCAGTTTAATGAAATATCATTAATAAATAATGAATTTTTTGAAGCACAAGATAGTTTAAGCTCTTATGCCTCAAAAGCAAATGCTGCTAAAGCATCGATTGAAGCTTTAAATTTTGTTGCCGAAACCAACCCTAATTCCGTTGATGATGCAATGCGAGAAGAGTATGATAAAGAACTAAAAATATTAAACGAAAACTCAGAAAAGTACAACAACCTTAATTCTAGATATGACAACAATATAGTGGGATGGAGGGAGTCTAACATAAGTATGGTACCCGGCAGGAAAGAAATACTTGGTGACATTAAAAGAACTACTCCAGAGCAGCTACAATCGTTCGATGAGCGCATAACAAAGCTAACTGAAGAAATAGATAACCTACCAATTCCTAGGGTTATAGCTAGATCAGCGGTAATGGCTGATATGGCAGATCCACTTGATAGCCCTGAAAGATCTAATTTAAAAAACCAAATAAAAACAATAGAAAAATTAAAAGCGGACTTAATAAAGAAAAATACCGATGTTGATTTCTATGAAGCGGGATCAGAGTACTACATAGATAATAAAGCAGTGCCTCGCTCTGAAATGGACAAATTTTTAGGCTCAAATAAATATGAAGATATATTAAATGGTGAAGGTTCTGTTAAGCTAGATATAAAAAACGATAAGTATTTACAGGCTATAAATGACCAGCAAATTGAGGCCGCAGAAATAGGGGAATATACTAGAAGTGCAAAAGCAAGTGCGGCAGGATTTTATGATGTTTTTGCAAAACAAACTATGATGTGGACTGCCGAAGCTCTAGAGGTTTTTTTAAGTACAGAGCAAACATCAACTGTTCTAGATGCGTTAGAAATGTCCATGCCTGGAGCACCAATACTTTCTGCACAATACGCATACACTGCTGCACAAAAAGAATCAGAAAAAACGGGAGAAGACATAGACAATGTATTTTTAAGAAGCTATTATAACGAGCTAGACAAAACCTCAAAGGCAATAAGTGGGGTTCAATTATATAAAACAGAAGATGTTATTGATAGAATAGCAAATGGTGATGTTGCAGGATTTATAAACGGTGCAGCAAAGCTAGGCTTCGAATCTGGGTCATATATGGCTGCGGCGACGATACCTGTGGTGGGCAAGTACATAGTGGCCGGTGCTATACAAAAAAGCACATACTACGATCTTAGAAATGAAGGTGTTAGCAGGAGTCGTGCTGGGGTTGCATCCATTGCAGCTGGAGCACTTGGTTTAGCTGATGCAAAAATATTTGGTCAAATGATAAAAGGCAGTCTTGGCTCAGTTAACAAAACTATTTCCGCGGCAGCAAAGCAAGGTATTAGAATAGATCCGGGCTTGAAAAAACAACTTGGGAAAGATGCTATAAACGCTTTATTTGTAGATCCTGGTACTGAATTTGTACAGGGATCTTCAGAAAGTTTAATTGACGACTGGGCAAAAGGAAAGGAACTAAATTTTACTAAGGCCGCTAGACAAGGAGCCATTGAGGCATCCGCATCATTGCCAACATCTACAACCTTTGCAACAATTCCTGGAGCACAGTATTTATATTTAAAAAATAATGAATTAAAGAATATAAATAGGATTAACAAAACCGTTGAAAATTTATTGTCACAGGCAAATGCTAACCAACCTGGGTTTGATTCAAAAAATGTTAAAGAACAAATAAATTTACTGACAGAAGAATTTATAAATACTTTTGAAACAGCCGAAACCACCGCTACTAAGGCAACTGCTCCTGAAAATAAGATAATAATTAATTTGACTGCACAAGAGGCTGTTATAGAAAAAGCTCTTGAATTAAGAGGTAATAATAAAGAAACAACAGAAAATTTAGAGTCTAAATTAGATAAAATATCAGATGAAAAAAATAGGCTATTAGACAAAATAGATAGTAGAGAAATTTTTAAAGGCGAATTTAAAAAACCAGCATTAAATAGAAATTCAACTATAGTAATAGATGGGGATATACCCGAAGCGTTGAATAAGATAAAGCCATCTTCTAAAAAGAGCATAGTAGTAAACGGAGAGGAAACAACTAGAAATGTATTTTTGGGGGCTGATTTAATTGATAGTGGCGTTGCAGAACAAGTAAACAATACAGCAGCAATTAATGAATTAATTAAGCAAAGAGAAAAAGCCGAAGCCAAAATTAAAAGTGGTAAAATAAAAGATGAATTAATTCCTTCAATGAGAGAAGAAATACAAACAATGAATGAAGAAATTAATGATTTAGGAGGATTTGAGGAAACTTTAGAAACAGTTGAAAAATTAACAGAAGGGCTTGAAAATACAAAAGTTAAAACATTCCAAACAGGGAAAGAAGTACAAAGCTATTTTGAAAGCTTAATTAAAGAAGGCAAACTACAACCATTTAAAAAGGAAGTGAAAGAGGGAATTATGCAATCTCTTGGAGAAGACCAAGGCTTATTTTTGACGTTTAGTGATGGGAATAGTATAATAATAATTAATAAAGATGCTTCAGCAGTGGACGAATCTGTTAATGTTGCCGCTCACGAGTTTTTACATGCTTTACTTGCTAAGTCTTTTACAAAAGAAAACCAAAGTGCTGAACTAGGTAAGAAATTATTTAAATTCTTATATGATTCTAATCCTGAGCAAATGAAGACTAGTAAGCTTGGGAAAAGAATAAGCCAATATGTAGTAAACAAAAAAACAAATAAAGAAGTAAAGCCTGAAGAATGGGCAGCAGTTTATGATAAAATATTAACTTCAGATGACTTTGATGTAGTGTGGGAAGAAATACTAACATTGACATCGGATGCTTTAGCTGAGGGCAGTCTTAATATTAATGAGAGCACTTTAACTAAGATAGGTAATATTTTAAGAGAGATATTACAAAAAATGGGTGTTAAGATAAAATTTGATACAGGTAAAGACGTACTAAATTTTGTAAAAGATTATAATAAAAGTATTAAAAAAGGCAAATTAAATAAATCTCAAAAGAAACTTGCAAATATTAAAAAGCCTAAAGGTAAAGATAAAATAAAACTTTCGAAAGCATTAACGCCTGATCAAGAATCTGAAATTAATAAAATTGATAGACAACTAAACGATAATATTGCTAAAGTAAATAGAGGCGAAATAAGCTTTGATGAATTTGAGTCTCAGGAAGCGTCGCTGGAAGCTAAAATTGGGCAGATAAAAAAAGAAGGTCCTACAGAGGTTAAGGCTAAACCAAAAGCAAAAGAGGGTGCTAAGCCCGTAACAGAAGCGGGGAAGGCTGCCTCTGAGAAAGTACAAAAGATATACGAAGAAAAAGGCACTGATGGAAGCTTTGAAATAATACAAGAGTTCGGGGGGATGGTAGCAGGTATCGTAAATAAAAGAGAGAATGCTCCCGGATTTGATAGACAATTACTAACTGACGAAATAAACACAGGTAAAGGAGGCTTAATAGATTTAATAAGAACCTACAAGCCTGAATCAGGTGTTCCACTTGCGGCATATGTAAACAAAAATTTACCATTAAGAGCAATAGCTGCATCGGAAAGAATATTAGATCCAGAATTTATACAAGACATTGAGGGCGAAGGTATGCGTGGTATAGCCTCAGATGATGTGTTACCATTTGAGTCTACTAGTACAACAATAGAAATCGCGGAAGAAGACGCTAGGGTTGCAGATTTAATAAAACCAGCTGAAGAATTTATTACGGATGAAGTTGCATTAAACAAAGCAATTGATACCATAGTAGAAATAACTAAAGATATACCGGCTAAGGAAAAAACTTTTGCAAAGATAGGAATCAAAAAAGATGATGAAACTTTACTGGCTACACTAGAGCCTATCTCGCAGGAGCTTAACATATCAGTTAAAAAGCTATCTGATAAAAAGACGGTGTTTAATAGAAATGACTATAAGTCAGCTAGGACATGGGCTAATCAAAATATTGATTTAATATTAAAATTACTACCTAAGGGGGCAATTCCTCAGGGCGGTTTAACTAGCAAAGAATTACAAGGATCTGCTACTAACCTACCTAATAACATATTACAAGAGTTATATAATAAAAACCCTAGGTTTACAAAGAAGAATGGCTTAGCCCCATTTATATTAAAAAGAGGTTTAGATAAAACAGATGTTTTAAAAGCATTTGGTATGGACGCGAATGGTGACTTAATGGTTACTGTTGACGCATCAGGAAGAGGTAGAGAGAGTAAAACGCTACAAGGTATGATAAATCTTATGGCCAGATTGTCTGCAAATCAATTGATTAGAGAATACGGGGATGTTACAGCACAAGAAAAACAAGATATAGCTGCCGGCAAAGCAGATATAATGTTTAGTAAAAAACTTGTATCAACAAAAGAAAAAGGCGATATAGTCTCCGCATTAGATACCGAGGCCGTTAAGAGCATATTTGGGAGTACTAATAAAGATGCATTCGAATTGATGGCATCAAAAATTAGGAATACCCCCGATATTAATTATGATAAGCTTAGAAAAATAATATTAGAAGCTACAAAAAATACTTTAAGTACTAGACAAAGAAGAGCTTTTGAAAGAGTGCTGTTTGAAGCTGCAACACCTGATATAGAAACTTTCAATAGAATATTTGCGGAGTACAGAAAACTATTTAAGTATGAACAACAATTTATTGGGTTTTCGGTTTCTAAAACTGTATTAAATAAAACCTTTAATGCGGCTAAAGGCAAACAAGCAAAAACAGAAGCTATAGCTAATTGGTTAAAATTTGTAAGTAGATCAATAAGAACATTAGGCATAGATGGTAATACTACAAATGAAAAAATATTTTACAATATTTTATTAAAAGCAATACCAAATATTAAAGATTACGGCTTTGATTTGCTCGTTGAAACAAAAAATGGTAAAAAGCTTACATTTATTATTTTAAATGGAGATAAACTTAAAGGGTTAGCAGATATAACAGAAATTAAAAAAGATTTTAAAAAAAATGCCCAGAAAATAAACGAAGAAGCTATTGAGGCGCAAGATTTTATTATAAGTCAAATAGAAGAATTAACTGAATCAGAAGCTATAGGGTTTATTGCTTTAATGACCGCAGACCAAAGGGGAGCTGTAAGAAAGTCTTCATCAGCGGGATTTAGTGTTATTGGCGAAAATATAAGTAATTTAATATTAGAGCATGAAACCACGGCTTTACAGATACAACAAGAGTATGTTAAGTTTGCTAAAGGAGACATAAACAAAGATCAACTAAAAGAATTTTTAGCAAAAGCAAAAGTTAATTTGGTAACAAAAGAAATGGATGCGGCATTAAATTCTGATAAATCTATAATAGGGGAAGCAAGATATAAAATTCCTGCATTTTTAGAATTAAAAAATAAGGCTAATATAGATACAAATGAAAATATTAATCCTGATTTAACAAAATCTAAAGAAAAAGCTGCAGAAGGAAATAACAAAGCTTTACCAAAAGATTTACAATTAGAAGGCGAACCCACCGTTCAAGAAACTATTGACAATGCTGAAACAATATATGATAATGGGGCCAAACAACAAATAGAGTCTGGTAAAAAACAAAACTTTAACAAAACATTTAACGATATAATAGAAAACAAAACAGGTATACCAAGCAGTAGAGAAGTCTCTGCGGCAAGAGCAAAAGTAAGAGGCGATGGTAAAGGCAGGTTCAAGTTTTTTATACCGCCTAGTGCAGAAGACTTTGTAGGATTATTGTATACAACTTTAGGTAAAGGCAAAGTAGGAGATACCCAAATGGCGTGGTACAAGGAAAACTTATTAGATCCTTACGCGGCTGCAATGAGGAATATAAGTGCTGCTAGAATATCTATGATGAAAAACTACAATGCTTTAGTAGATAAGTTAGATATAACACCTAAAGACTTAGCTAAAAAAATACCAGGATCTGATTTTACAAGGGAGCAAGCTGTACGTTATCACATATGGACTAAACAAGATAATACTATTCCTGGAATAAACGATTCAGATAAAGCGGAGCTTGGAGAGTTTATGAATAAAAATCCTGAACTACAACAATTTGCAAATACATTAATAGTACTTACTAAAAACGAGGGATACACTAAGCCAGAAAAAAGTTGGATTGCAGGAACTATAACCACAGACCTTTTAGATGTTCTTAATACGGATACTAGAGTGAAATACCTTAAGGTATGGCAAAATAATGTTGATGAAATATTTTCGGGTAATAACCTTAATAAGCTAGAAGCTGCATTTGGCAATAATTATAGGTATGCACTTGAAAATTCGTTAAGTAGGATGAAGAGTGGCCGAAACAGGTCCCCTAATATGGACAGGTTAACGGGTAATTTGTTAGACTACCTTAATTCATCTACTGGTGTTATTATGTTCTTTAATACTAGATCTGCTGTTTTGCAAACAATATCTTCAATTAACTTTATAAATTGGTCAGATAACAATCCAATTGCCGCTGGGAAAGCATTTGCAAATCAAAAACAATATTGGAAAGATTTTAAATATTTATTCAATTCTGATTATTTAGTAGATCGTAGGGGAGGTCTTAAAATGGAAGTGGAAGAAGCAGAAATTGCAAACTTAGCTAAAAAAGGTGGGCCTAAAGCTGTAATAGCAAGAATATTGCAACTTGGATTTACCCCTACCCAGATAGCAGATAGCTTTGCAATATCTTCGGGTGGTTCAACTTTCTATAGAAATAGAATTAAGTCTTTAATGAAAGCTGATAACGAACTAAGTCAATCTGAAGCGGAACAAATAGCTTTTGATGATTTTAGGGAGGCGGCAGAAAATTCACAACAGTCGAGCCGGCCAGATAAAATTAGTCAGCAGCAAGCGGGTCCATTAGGACGGATTGTGCTAGCTTTCTCAAACACACCTGCTCAATATGCTAGGTTAACAAAAAAGGCCGCTATGGACCTTAAGAATGGACGTGGGGATGCTAAAACAAATATATCTAAGATCATTTATTATATGGCCGTGCAAAACTTTATATTTACTGCTTTACAACAAGCACTAATTGGATTAGCTTTTGAAGATGAAGACGAAGAAGGTTTAACAACTGATAAAACTATTAATGTTGCGAACTCAATGTTAGATTCTATATTAAGAGGTATTGGTGTTGCGGGTGCAATAGTATCTACAATTAAAAATGTAGGTCTTAGAATTTATAAAGAGAGTGAGAAAGACATGCCTAAATATAGTAATGTGGCTGATGAACTATTAAAAATATCTCCACCTATATCTTCTAAATACAGCAAAATAAAATCAGTTGGTAGAGCTTTTGAATGGGATCAAGATAAAATGGAAACAATGGGTTTTGATATACAGAATCCTGCTTATTTAGCGGTGGGTAATACTGTGGCAGCTGTTGGGAATGTACCATTAGATAGGATAATTAAAAAAGCACAAAATGTTGAAGCAGCTATAACCGAAGACATGCACGCTTGGCAAAGAACAGGCCTAATATTAGGGTGGGATAAATGGTCACTTGGATTAACAAAGAAAGAACAAGCGGCAGAAAAAGCAGCCAAGAAAAATAAATCAATTATATTTTTTGGTAAAAAGGGGAAAAAGGGGAACAAGGGGAAAAAAATAACCTCCAGGCGAACAAAAGTAACAACAAAACGAATAAAGTAACAATAAAATTATGAAGATATCTCCAGCATGTAAAGCAGCAGCAAAAAGAAAGTATAAGGTATGGCCAAGTGCATATGCATCAGGGTATGGCGTAAAATGTACTAAAGCAGGCGGGCCTAAAATGAAAAGTAAAACAAAAGGCGGTGGAACAACAAAAGCTTGTTTACCAGCGGCTAAGGTAGCCTCTATGAGCAAAAAAGAAAAGGATACTGTAATAAGAGCTAAGCGTACAGCGGGTAAAAGTGGTAAAAGGGAAAGATCCGACAAGAGTAATGTTAAGGGTGCCAGAAAAAAAGGTGCAACGTTAAAAGATTGGTTTGAAAAAGAAAACTGGGTAAACGTAGCAACCGGGGAAGAATGCGGTAAGTAAAGAAGCATATACAATAGGCGTATCATACCTAGGGCTTCTAACTAAAAAAACGCCAGTAATTAATTTTACTGGCGTTTTATTGTATAGCATCTTTAGCTTGGTACCTTATTACCTTTAGCTTGGTACCTTATTTATTTAACCTCACAACCATCTGCCCCACAAGCAATCTCTCCTGATAGATTGGTGTTATCATCTACCTCTAGTATGTTAATTAAATCAACATCAACTAAGTGATTCATTCTTTTGTGGTATTCATCTTCTGTGATGTCCTCAAATGGTGCTTGAATATAAGTTCCTCCATCATAAGGCAGTACAGATAATCCGTTGTAATGATTTCTGTTAGCCCACATCCACTCACCTGCTTTATCCCATTCGTCTGCTTTTAAAGAAACGGTAGCTGAAACATTATGTGTATTAGAACCTTTTCTATGCCCTGGAACAACCCACTCTTGAGCAACCTTTTTAATTCTTTCAA
>Ga0308011_10000670_pt1 | contig 17447 bp, 37 predicted proteins | sample Neamet177_FD_203144 | JGI IMG/M metagenome (GOLD analysis project Ga0308011, IMG submission 203144) | Marine microbial communities from water near the shore, Antarctic Ocean - #177 | ecosystem: Environmental > Aquatic > Marine > Unclassified | place: Southern Ocean | collected 2014-07-25 | reverse complement strand
TAGTTTCATGATTTATTAGTTATGTGTTATTATAGTGGTTTTGGTATATATTATAAATAGATAATTTGGAAAAAAGCCCCGGCGGATTTTTCGGCTCTACTTATTTCTAATCTGGCAATTTTGGGGGAGATTTAAAAACACCCCCCCTGGGCCTATATTGAGCGAACAAATCTTTCATCTTTTCAAAAAGGGGGTAGGGTCGGGGCGAAAAAAGTGAAATAAAGCTGTTTAATCTGTTGACATTGTTAATGGGATGAGGTATACTGCTTGGCAGTTATGAGAGACATCGACCTGAAACTAATCGAGCAGATTGTGATAGACTACAACGGCAGCCCATACAAGGACGACGCTTACGTCCTGTCGGCAAGCTGGACAGATACAGGTAAGCCACTGAACGACAGTGAGTTAGATGCCTTGAGCGACGAATACATCGACGAATGCCTCGAAAGGAGTAGGTAAGCGAAAAAAACTTTAAAATAAATGAAAATAATGCTTGCTTATGCTTACTTTGTATGATATACTTTACCCAGTGAGTGAGAGAAAGAACAACAACGAAATGACACAAAACGAAATACAACGACACTTCGCCCAACGCCGCCGCCGCGAGGCACAACGCGCAGAGGCAAGGGCATTAGACTTAAAAGAGGGTGAAAAAAGATTAAGAACAGTCACTTTAATGCTTGAGGTTTCACGATAATCTGATACAATAATCCCAGTTATGAGAGATACAATGAAAGAAGAAAAAATTAGATTCCTGAACGTGACGTTCAACATCAAGCGCAATCCCGCTTACAAGGGTAGCCACGAGCTTGCACAAAACAATCGCATGGGCGGCTGCACGTATCCGCTAGGGACAACCAAAGCGGAAATGATCGCCGAGTTTCACGCGGAGTTTGTCGGCAAAGACATTAACGGCAAGAGCTACACGAAGGGTGACATAATCCAAGTAGAGAGCGTTGACAAATGCTTTGAAGATAGTTGCCCGAAGGGAAGATTCCACAAAGACAATTACTGATCATGAAAAATCACCCAATGAAAAAGGTAGAGATACGAGACACTCCCCAAGGATACTTTCTTACGGTATCCAGAGGCGGCAAGGTGCTAGAGAGTAGAGGCCCATCCGTCAGTATGCGGTATGTGATGAGCCACGCGCTAGACCATTGCGGCTTTAACGATGAGCCAAAGATGCCAACGATAATCGACAGGTGGGAGGTGGTAGCATGATCACATGGGATGACGTACCCGAAAAGCTCATTGCCCTAGGCGATACTGTCTGTGTGGGGTTAAGCGACAGGCACTTCATGACTGAAGATACAGCTAAATGCTATTCATGTAATGGCTGGTTCCCTATGTCTAGCTGCGTGCTGAATACAGAGGATGACGGCTCAGCCGTACCGGTATGCGAGAGGTGTGCATCAGGGAGGGTAGCATGATATGAAAAATAAAATAAAGTGGTTAGTTAATGATCTAGGATTAAATGAATTGAATGCTTACTTGTTTATAACAGGTGGCGCAATACTAACGGCTACGGCCCTAGTGTTACTGTCAGGTGATGCTTCCGAAGTGTGGAGGTACTGGAGGGTATTCTTTCTAAAGCTCTATTGAGACACCGCCTTGCTAACTCCTTGCTTGTCATGGGGTTAGAAATGCGGCAGCCGCGATTCTAAGCTACTGATTACCAGTGACTTAGGCGGTAGCTACCCACATGAGTTTCCATGCCAAGTGTGTTAAATAAGTAAAGAAAATTAAAATAAATAAATGTGATTTAGTTGTTGACTTTGTATGACTGTTATGCTATACTATTTCCAGTGAGTGAGAGAAATACAATGAAAAACGAAATGACAATGACAGAGATTCGCCGACACACGGCAGCCAAACGTGAACGCCAAGCCAAGCGGGACACGTTCACATTGAATGGCAACACCTACGAGGTAAGCAATGACCCAGCACACAAGCGCGATATGCTCGCTGGCTACTGTGGCAACAATCCGAAATAAGTGTTGACTTTCCCGTCAATCCTGTTATACTTTTGCAAGTGAGAGACACAATGAAAAACAAAAGGAGTTTAAAGCCTTTGAAATATGGACGGGCAAGATTCCTCCAGACGAAAACTTTGAAAAACGAAATGAAAACACAAGAACACGACATTCGAGAATTAGAGGCTCGACTACTCCAACAGCGCATCGTGGCGCATGGCGCTTACATAACCCTTGGTAGCCTTGAAGATCAAGTCCGCGCCGCCAAGGCAAGGAGATTGGAGCTATCCCGCAAGGCATGAAACTCACAATCAAATCAGCGGTGGCAATCGTCGGGTCACTATCCAAGCCATCCAAGATGCCCGGCTTCGGCTACAGCACACCTGCCGATAAATGCATTAAAGGGTCGATAATGAGAAAAGTTGTTAATTCAATTTGTTTCTTTTGTTATGCACATAAAGGCCGTTATGTTTTCCCTAATGTTATAGCGGCAATGACAAAACGATTCAACTCACTAAAGCGGATTGACTGGGTCGATATCATGACATTCATGATCAACAAGCGCGAGAAGACTGGCTTCTTTCGCTGGCATGATTCCGGCGATGTTCAAGGCGTTTGGCATCTTGAGAAGATAGCAGAGATTGCAAGGCGGTTACCACACATCCAATTTTGGCTGCCCACTAGAGAATATTCCTTTGTGCGCGAATGGATGGAATTAAATCGTAAGCCTGATAATCTTGTGATTCGCTTGTCAGCACTAATGATGGACGGTGCGCCGCCAATTGCCTTGGCTAAAAAATTAGGCTTGACCACTAGTGGTGCGCGAAGCGATAAAAGCTATTCCTGCCCAGCCTCTGCGCAAGGCAATGAATGCAAGGATTGCCGCGCTTGCTGGGATGATACAGTTGAAAATATAGACTATAAAAAGCATTGACCCGTAGGGCGGGTAGCTCAATCGGTAGAGCAGTAGCCTTTTAAGCTATTGGTTGTGGGTTCAAGTCCCACCCCGCCCACCACTTTGAGCTTGCCAATGGGTTGCAAAGGCGGCAGCCGCGATTCTAAGCCATTGATTACCAGTGACTTAGGATGGACCGGTGCGAAGGTTTCGTATCAAAAAAAACAAAAATAAAGCTTGCTATTTCGCTCAACTCTGTTATACTGTCCCCAGTTATGAGAGGTATGACAGACAATCAATTCCGACAGATCGCAATCTTCCGCAAGACTCAATTAAAAGAGTGGAAGGCAATCCCTGAAAACAAACGCCCCACATGGGAACAATTCAAACGCGGATTAAAAGTGAAAACGAGACAAAAATAATTGTTGCTTTTTCTGTTCATTCTGTTATACTCTTTGAAGTTATGAAAGACCATTACGCCCAATTAAACGAGTCCGATATTCAGGAATTGAAAACGGTATGCGACGACCTGCAAAGGGAAGCTATTTCAGCCCAGGAAATAGATAATGAAATCGCTAGGGAGACTGCCAAGTACATGGCGACCACGACCCCAGAAGAACGCGCCGAGGATGATCTGCACATACAGCGCGGATACGATGAAGATAAAACGAGATAGTGCTTGCCTTTTTCGCCAATCCTGTCATACTTAAGGAAGTGAGAGACTCACTAAAACGAAAAAAATGAAAAACGTGAAAAAATACAACATAGTTCGATTCCACTTTAACAAGTCTGACGTTGGCCATCCTTACATGGGCGGCATATCTGGAGGTAAGTTTATAAAAAAAGGCTTAACATTAGCAGAGGCAAAAGCACATTGCAACGACCCTCAAACCAGCTCGGAAACCTGCACTAGTTCAAACGGTACGCGCCGAACATTCGAAGATCGACGGCACGCGGATGCCCCGTGGTTTGACGGTTACAAGGAGGCTAGCGCAGGCTCCATCGGAGACAGGAAATAGGGGTTGACTTTTTCGCCAATCCTGTCATACTTAAGGAAGTGAGAGACTCACTAAAGCAAAAAAAATGAAAAATGAAAATGAGACAGAAAGGGTTTTCGCGATTGCTGAAAAGATTCTGCATCCGCTTGCCGTGGCTGTAAGGCTGCAGATGGCTTTGATTCGCAAAGTGCTGTATGCGGCTTTCGTGCTGGATCTTCAGATTGCGAGATGGAAAAAGAAAAGGAAAGATTACCGGCTCGCTTTAGACTGGAAAAAAGAAGCTTGGTTGCCACGGTTAAAATATCAAATTAGGGGTTGACTTTCACCAAGAAATCAGTTATACTTTTGGAAGTTATGAGGGATATGAAAACATACAATGAAGTCTACGCGCCACGTTACGATGTCTTTTACCGTGACGCTGACAATGAAATAGAGATGAAAACTTTTCCGATGGAGAAGGGCGATCCTGACCACAAAGCGTTCAATGATGCCATAGCCTTCGCTGAGGTTATCTCTGGCGGGGGAAATGAGGACTGCACGATTGAGTCGCGCCGCTACGACAAGGACAAAAGACGCTGGGACATTGAAAGGGTTTGGCCTAATTCAGTTGACACCACCGCCCTTGTCTGATATACTTTTTGCAGTTATGGGAAGCACAATGAACGAGATCAGGAGGCACTTCGAGCAACGCCGCAAACGGGTAGCAAAAATGAAAGCAGAGGCAGAGAAAAGAGCCGAGGCTCTCAAAGGAAAGGTAAAAGCATGAAATACGGAAACCAAAATCATTTTGTTGAAAAAGTTTTAATTGTGTTGTTTGTCCTTTGGGGTATTGCAACAATCTTTAAAGTAGCTTATGGGCACACACACAACAACGCCACACTTACCAATGAAACGAAAATCGTTGCCATCACTATACTTGCCGAGGCTAGGGGCGAAGGGGAAAAAGGAATGTATGCTGTCGGTGCTGTCATTGCTCAACGAGCATTTGAAAGAAAACGAACACCAACGGAGGTCTGCCTCAAGCGGTGGCAGTTTAGTTGCTGGAATGGTAAAAAGCTAAAAGACTTGGAGCATCTGCTAAAACTTCCCGAAGCTAAATATGCTTTGCTTGTTGCTAGAAGTGTGAAACAATTAAGTCGTGACTTCGTTGGCTATGCTAACCACTACCACGCGACATGGATGAAAAAATTACCCTACTGGGCCAAAGGTCAGAAGCCGGTCAAGGTTATCGGACAACACGCTTTTTATAAACTATAAAGGGTCGAATTCGACCCCTTTAAAAATTATGTCAAACGAAAACAGAAAGACACACGACACAAACGGTGGCCAAAAAGGTATGCGCTTGCGCGAAATGACAGAAGGCAAAGTGCTGGTCAATAAACCGTTTTCCAACAAGACAAACGCAACCAATAGGCAGAAACCAAGAAAAAGATGAAAAGCGAAAAACGACATATGGGCGACATCGGGCATATGCCCCTAGCGGGACAAGAGTCCTACCAAGAAATGTTTTATTCCGGCAAGGACTGCGGCCTCGCAACTGGCAAATCATTTATGTCAAATGGTCGCCAAGATGGAACTCGCAACAATGTCCATACGGTTATCGAAAGGCCGGGAGGCAAAGGGAAACACTCAAAGGGCAAAGTGTCATCTTCACACAAGCCGAGAAACAGAAAGAAATGATAATTTTGTTGTTACCTCATAACTGACAACGCTAGCGTCCTCGTCGTGGTTTTTTTAGGGTTTCATCATTGTCCCTTTCTTTCCCCACGGCGGGGGCGTAACTCTTTGACTGTCAATGGGTTACGATGCCGGCTGCCGCAATTCTAAGCCATGACCTAAGTCATTGGGTGTCAACAACTTACAATATTGTATATTTATCTCTATTTGGCTTCCTATTTGTTGTTATTGTAAAGTATATTAAAAAACTTTGAGATATTTGTTGACTTTGTGTTTAGCTGTGGTATAATTAACGGCGTTATGACAAGGTTTATAGACACAGGCTGTAGTTACTCCGAGACTTACGAGCCGGAACACATCTACATATTCACGGGCCGTTGCGTCGTGATGGATACCCCTTACAGCGTAAAGGTTAAAGGGGCAGAACTCTTTCAAATGAGGCAGACGGACAGCATAATGATGCTGAAGTCGTTGAACGCTGACGACAGGGAGTTTCTTATGTCGGGAGTCAGTCCGTTAGGATGGGAAAAGCGGTACGGTCATCCAGATCGGTCATGGGGATCTTGCGGTCAATTCGACACTAAATAGTTGTTGACTCTGCGTTAAATTGTGCTATAATATTTTTTCTGTTATGAATGAAATCCCAAAAAACTGGTTGAGGCCGCATACTAAAGCGGGAACTGAAGAGGTTCGTAGGCTGAACAAGCGCAACGATGAGGCTATTCGCGAACTGCAATTGATAGTCTCCGCGTTGGAGTTTACTGAAAAGGTTGAAGACCTAAGCCTTCTTCAGTTAAAGCTTACTATAGCTAAACAAGGCGTTATGCTACGTCACACATTGAAAGATATAAAGGAGACCCAAACGAAGCTAAAGAGCTTTGACGAAACATGAGTTACGACCTACGCAATACCTATACCTTCACAACTAACCGCAACGACAAGATAGAAGTACGCGCATGGTTTGAGGAGGAGGCGATTATCAAGTTCCAAAAGAACCATCAACGGATCGGCCCGAAGTATTATCACCCCGTAGTCTTTACTGCGGTGGAGCGCGTAAGTCATTGATCATCAATGGCTTGCGCCTGCGCCTGCGCGCCTAGTAAACCCTTGTATTGTTATCTTGAATTATTCTGAAATTGCTTGGCGTATCTTTTTCATCTTACCTTTTAAGAAAGATATTGCTTCACAGTTTTTAGCGTTGGTTTGGATGATATGCCCTAGGCTATATTCTATCTTGCGCGTAAAGTCTCGGCGCAACTCATCCAACTTGTCTGCATCTGCTCGCTTAATTGCGCGAGTCTTCTTGGCTGCTTTCTTCTTTTCAGCCTTCTTTATTAAATGTTTAGTCTTCACTTTCTTTTCTCCGAATGCCTCTAGTAACTTATCGTAATTGCTTACCTTCATATTAAATAAAATGGTGGCGGGGCTATTTGTGTACCCGCACCTTTTCGGTACCCAAGAAACAAATGTTTCAGATCTACCTACTTCGGACTCACCCGCGATTTTCCTTAAGCACTAGCTCGTCGTACTTCTCGCAGTCGCTGCATTATCCCCGTGGGAGGGATTATTCTGCCACACCGACCTCTCTCCGTCGAGAGAGGAAATTAATTTGAATGGCGGTCAATGTCCACGCAAGCGAAAAATAACAAAGAACTTGCGCTTGGCGTTGCTTCTTAATAGCAGTCTGCACCATTCAAAAAATTGAGTCGCTGCCGCACCACCAGCAGTAAAACGGGCATATGTCTCGAAGGTCTAGCACGCAAGAAAGACGCGCCAGAACAGACACACAGGGGTATTTAACTCCGTCGACTCAAAATTCAAAGAACAAAAGTGTCAGGGGATGACCAGCAATGCGTTCCCGCCCTAGTCTTTAACGTCAGCCCTGCCTGACTGTCCATAACCCAAACCATGAACAATAACACCCATTCATCTTACCAGATGGGGATGAGTTGTCAACCCTTTCTTTTAGCCTTTGGCGGCTAAAGAAATTATCCTGTCAGCCCTAAAGCTCCTGACCTGTAAGTCTCGGTTGTAAACCCTAGCCTTAAAGCCTACTTCCTTGCTGTCCTTGTACAATGGACTCCAGCCTTTCCTAGTACCCTTGAGGTAATAGACTTTCGTCGCGTGCTTCTCTGGGGAGTAAACCATAACGTAATCCGTTACCTTCTCCTTAATGTCGAGCCAAGCCCGAACCTTGCTTTTTAGTTTGTTTGTCAATCTGCGCATAACTTCAATAATAATACCATACAAAGGCTTACCTGTCAAACCTTTTTCACCTGTTTTTCTGCTGTTTCTTAAAATAACGGCTAACACCGTCTTCGTAAAATATGTTATAGTGTGGCCCGATAGCTGTCTTGTCTCTGATAATCACCCTGCTTGACTCATGGATCGGCGTTTTCTCCATGTCATCCACAAAAGTCTCATGCTTATAGGGATTGTAATAACCATGACGGAATTGATCACCAGACTCCGGCACACACTTCTCGCAATAATCGTAAGGTCTATTGCCGCAGTCACAAATCTCATACTTTTCCACTTTATTGTTCCTTAAATAGAAACGCTCTTTCGGTGCCTCGCCGATATCATGACAGTCACCAACAATGTAGGCGTGGACGTTCTTCCGCTTCTCCCGAAGGACTCTGGCTCGACCCGCTGGCTGAACTCGAAACTTTGCATTATGCAACTCAACCCGATGGGCATGACAATATAACAATCCAGTCTCCGCATCGATCACCGACAGGCAATCCTTCTGAAGATTGAAATAAACTTTCACACGATCCGGCGCAACCGCGATTCCGTCAACGACCTTGCGTGGCCCAGCGTCCTCCCAACTAATGAATCCTTTCTTTTCCCTCATAACTTCAAATATGATACCATACGAGATGATTAGAGTCAACTACTTTTCTTACTTTTTTTACGATTGTATGACCCTTTACCTTTTTCGGGTGGATGTATACGCTGGCCCGTGTTCCAATCAACCTTGGCTCGCGGTTTAGTTGTCACTTTCTTTTTCATGGCTGTATTATAGCATACACCAACCGCCATTGCAACAAAAAAAACACATCGTCGCAAGTCATTGACAATCAATGGGTTAGCTCCCCGGCTGGCGCGCTCCTAAACCACTGAGTACCAAGGCTTTACGTCACAAAAAAGCCCCTGCGATTACAGGGGCTAATTGGTGGGCCTAACTGGACTTGAACCAGTAACCTTGTTCTTATGAGGAACCCGCTCTAACCGATTGAGCTATAGGCCCAAATTATGATACTTTAGACTTTAGCTCGTCATGCTTATTAAACAGTTTATTTATCATATTTACCATTCTCTTTTTTAACGTTGAGACGTCTCTCCCTTCTAGGTAGTTTTCAACCTCTTCTTTATTTGCCTTCCTGAGCGTTTTGGTGTTGTAGCTTTGTTCCTCTGTCTTGTGCCAATATGTTAACACTCTAACGGGGGACACCTTGCCTATCACTCTTTCGACTCTGCTTGTTATATTATTATAATATAAAGCCCCATTTCTAATTTGATTCATTTTCATTTATTAACTCTGTGTATAAAATACGCTAAAAACCATATGACGAGCAATGCTATTATTAACATCACTTTTTATTCGAGTATCCTGTCCAGCCTAATCTTTTCAAAAGCTGTAATGCTTTTGACGCTAGGCTTCCTTTTGGTTGTACGCCGTGAATCTTGAGCGCGAAATCTTCCGTCCCAAACAACGCTTTGTGGTCGTCATGGTCAATCTCTGCGTTTAGCGCGTCAGCCTCTTCCTTACTAAAAACCACGGAAGCCTTTTTGATCCCAGTCCCAGCAATTAAGCTGTCATACTTTCCGCCATCCGAACAAGTAAAAACATAATTTTCGGGCAACTCCTTGGTTTCCAAATGCTTCGCCAAAAAGTGGACGCTCTTTGTATAGCTGTAAAATTTGATAGAAGGGAACAACGCCGCCGCCTTCATCCATGCGTTGAAGTAGGTTTGACTAAAAAAGTCTCCTCCTATGTGAACGCGCAGATAACCTCCCATGCTCCGCAATCCTTTCGGGATACTATTCCGAATCAACTCTGTCATATCCTCTTCTGTTCTAGCCTTTTTTAATAGGTCAAAATTTCTTTTGCGAGATTCTCTTACTTTCGGAAACCTGTTTTCCATTCCCGCCGCATAACAGCGATAAGTTCGACCCTTCTCGTCTGGCTTCTGAAGGTCTTTAATTTCGCCAGTTGTCATATCCGCTTTGGTAAGGCAACTTGATGCCCCCGGACACGTCCATCCGCTTGGCAATGAAAAATGCCAAATACCTTTCAGCTTGGCGTTTTGAAAAAATATAGCGAGCTTGTTTGTTTGTTGTTCTGCTGTAACTGTCATAACGTCGGTAATTGTAGTAGTTTGGGCGGTTATAGTCAAGTAAAAAAGCCGCCCCCTTTGTGGGGGCGACTAGTGTTCCCCTTACAGCCCTAAGACGTCTGAGGAAGCCTCTGCCAACGCTTCGGTGGCTTTGGCTAGGTGATCCCTTACAACCTGCAAGACCTTTTGTTTCTCTAAACATCGGGCCACGATGGTCGCTGTTGGTATTCCTGACTTCTCACTTACGATCTTAAGCGTGTTGAGTGTCTCCTTGGGCAACCGATAGGCTGCCATACCCTTTTCAATTTTGGGGGATAGTTTCCCAGTCTCTTTTTCCATATTATGTTTTGTCTTTGTTTTTCTTACCGTAAGAAAAATTTGATGCTTCTTTCTTCTTTAGCTTTGGATTAACCAAGGCGGCTTTGGATCGTGATCCCCCTCTGCCTGGGCCTTCTGGTTCTAGGTTGTTCTTCGCAAGCCATTTTCTGTAGCCTACGTCCACTTCTTTGGCTAGGCCGTTTATGTCGCCGTAACCCCAATCTCCTTGTTGTAGTATTTGTCTATCGCTCATGGTTTATATATGCTGCTTCCATCTTCTGATACTTTAAAATCTTGTTCTACTTCATCGTCGGAATCTGGTCTTTCCGCCGAGATTCTACCTATAACAAACACGCTTGTAAAGGTCTTTCTCATTTTAATGTCATGGGAAAAAGTTAACCCGACCATCTTTTCAACCGCTACCTCCCTCGCTATTGTTAGCCAACCGCCGACAACCCCCTTGTATTGTTTGCCTGTCACAGACAACTTCCAAAAAGTAGAGTTGACAAAATACTCAAACAGTTTACCCTCGCTTGTCACGAATACAAATTCGGTATCCGTTCTCCAATCTGGTTCGGGAACATTTGTTGCCCCGTGGTTATAAAAGGAATAACTTTGCAATATCGCATCATTAGCCCCTTCTGCTCTATACCTCGCATACCACTTGTCGCGTCCATCTTTTTGAATTTCGAGTCTGTTCATAACCTAACGCCTGAAAACATTCTACCACGCGGGGCAGCGATGTCAACACGAATTCGCAAACTTTATAGAAGAAAGTTTCTTTTGTAATAGCCCGTTTAACCTTGACAGCTAAGTCACTGATTGTCAGTAGGTTGCAATCGCGGCTGCGGCGCAGCGTAAACCACTGATAGTCAACGACTTACGTGTCAAGCTTTTTAATCGTGAAATTTTTTTAACAATAACTGAGAAGAAGGGTTGACTCCTATGCCCCCATGTGGCATAATAGGTTCTCCCGATTGAGAGGGACACAAACACTAAAAAAACTATGCCGAAAGATAGCAAACCAACAACAGAGAAATTCGACTTCACCGTCGAGCAGCGCAAAACGTACATCCCACACGACAGCACCTATCGCTGGACGGGGAAATGGAGCAATGTCCGCACCGACACGGGTGAGTCATTGGGCGATGGAATTTCAGAGCAGTACGGTCTGCTTCAGAATTCCGTATTGGTGGAAACCCTCGAAGAGGCGTTCCAAGAGTATGACGAATTGAAAAGCTGGGGTCAACACACCAGTTTTCGTAAAGAAAACGAGTTGGGCCAGTTCATCAATGTCAACGGCTTCACTAAAGGTAAGCGGGAAATTTGTGTCGCAGAGAATGGTTCGCGCTTTTTTGGCCGCTACGAGTTCGATAATCCTCGGACACTTGGCGGTGGGTCGAAGGTCGGCGACACTGTTGGGATGGCCTTCATTCTCCGCAACTCTTTTGACCGCTCCTGCAAAGCTGGTCTTGAAGGAGCGTCAAAACGTCTGGCGTGTCTGAATGGCATGACCTCGAATGTCTCCTTGACTAGCCTTACGGCGCGTCATAGCACCAAGATCTCCGTCTCCGTCTTTAAGGAAGGGATCGAGGAAGCCGTTCAGCAATGGCATAGGACTATCGACTCGTTTCAAGAGTTTGCCAATCGCCCATTAAGGGTTAACCCCGACAAGGGCATCGACGAGGGCGTTTTCATCCTGAACCGCTTGGCCCAGAAAAAGGTTCTGTCCGAATCCATGAAAGATTCGATTGAGTTCGTTTGGAACCAGCAATCTGTCGGCCTTGGTCTCGGCGGCGAGTTTGACCGTGACAGGAACCTCTGGAACTTGTACAACGCCACCACGCAGCACCTCACGCATACGGTGCAGCCGAAGAGCTTTGAGTATGCGCGGGCAACCGAGATTAAAGTTCTCGGAGAGTTCTCTCGGGCCTTGGCTAAAAAGGATGCTTGGGAAACCCTCATCTCTCCTTGTAAGGCTCCAAAGGCCATCAAGCTGGAGAAGAAGCTGGCCAAGAAAAAGGCCGAGATGGAAGCCGAAACAATCATAGCCTAACCCGCTACTTTCATCAGGCCGCTCCCTTCGGGGGGCGGCTTTTTTTTGTTGTCGCTCTTAAAAACAAAGAGTTGACACGGATTTCAATCGCGGCTGCGGCCCTCGTAACCCTTTGACAGTCAATGACTTATGACTCTTAAATCTCGGCGGCGGGGCAATTTATACTTTCACAATCAACTAATAATTACATCTATATTATCTATGTATATTTATCATCTCGTTACCTTATTTACATAACCTTATTTGTTGTTTATTTATTTCGGGTTCATTATTTAGTCATTCTGTGATTTGTGGGGATTTGTCGCTGGCATCGACACGTCGAGGGGATGCGTCGAGGTTTTAGTTATTTATCATTATATACTTATTATTTAGTCTTATTTATTGTTATTTAGTCTTATTTGCTTAAACCGGCATTTATTTATTTTCGTTTTTTTAATTCCCTTTCTGCTTCGTCCTTTACCTCTTGCTTACCAAGTTTCTTTAGATAAGTAATCCCTTGCATTGATATAGCTCGGCCATGCGGAGTGACCTCCATCAGATTATGCTTCTGCAAATAAAGTTCATGGTCGCGCTGGATGCAAGCCTTGCTCAAGCCGAGTTTGGCAGACAGGTTTGTTAACCTTGTATACTTCTGTTCTGATAATGTGCGAAGCAATTTAATTTCAGCACTTGTTAATCCTAATGGGTATATGCCCATGATATAAGACAAGTCCTTCCAATTATCCTTGGTGAAAATTCCTTTTCGGGCAATTTTATTTGATAGTGCTAATCTTACTTTGTCTGCCATTTGTTGCGCCTTGCGAGCATTGCCGCGCAATGTGGTAGCGATCTTGTGGAGGACATCCCCTTCCCATTGTTGCTTATCATTGATAAGTCGCATGATTTCGGCTAATTCGTCGTGACTGTAGTCCTCTAAATCTATCCTTTCGCACCTATCCATCAGGGCGTGGAATACATCCTGCGCCTCGGTTGTAGCAAAAATAAAACTTAATCTTTTAAAATCACAATGAAATGTATAATCTTCATAAGTAAATTCTGTTCTTCTTTCCTTGTTGGGATTGAGTATAGTCAATAGTGCCATTGTTACATCCTTGGGCAACTCACTACACTCATCGAGAAATAAAGTAACGTCTCTATCAACCAATGCAGGGATAATTAATTCATTAAAAAATTGTTTTAAATTCTTTATGGTAGAACAGTTAATCTCTATCATGGCTTTTGCTTTGGTGCTGCCTCGTTGTATCAGGCTTGAACCCAAGGCATGGGCGAAGGCTGTCTTGCCTGTCCCTTTCGGGGCAACAAACATAATGTGCGGCAAATCTCCCTCGTTCATGTAAGACTTAATGAAGAAAGATATTTTACGCTTGGCACTATCTTGGCCGACGAGTCCTCTGAAGTAATCTTTTGTAGTAGTTTTCATAGAATTGTTTTTGTGTTAATGTAAATTTATTGATGAACAAGCGTCAGGGTCTTTGCGGCACTTTTCTTTGATCTCGGCTGGGTACGGATACATCATCGCGCATTCAACGTGTGCCTGATAACCTTCTTTGACTACCTCGACCTCGACAGGCTCGCTACAATATATGCAATTTATTTTTTTATCCATTGTTGTTTTATTATTATTGATTATTATTCATCGAAGCTGATAGTCTTTATCGAGATTGGGGCTGGCGCGGCTTCTGGTGCATCGGCCCCTTCCTTTATCAGTTTGGCCAAAGTCTCTTTGCTTGCCTTGAATGGTTGGCATTGAAGGTTGAGTCCCTCTACATAGCGGCGATTCACGGGAACCGTAGCGTTCTCTTTTAGTGTCCTGTTTAGCTCCCGTAAGGAGACTCTCACAAATGAAGTTGATCCAATAGTCCTCGCCATTCATTAAGAATAACAGATGGGGAAATTAAATCAAGCCTTTTTTGCATTAAAATCCTTTTTTATTCTTAACCATCACAATTAAATGATGATGACTGTTGGTTGGTCTTGGTTCTTTTACGCTTTTCTTATCACTTAATAATAACTTTGACTATTTAATTATTATTCTTGGTTTGTTTTGTATTCTCTCTATGGGGCAGTACCATATTTGGCCAAATCTCGCTCCTAAATTAACTATATTTAGGCCCGTCTCGAAAAACTTGACTATATTTAGCTCTATCTCAAAAAATGGGCGGCAAGATAATGATAGTTAAATGATTTTTAAATAATAATTAAATTAAATAATTAGTTTGGTTCGGAAGTTGGTTTGGTTTGGTTTTTGATAGATGATTATCATAGTTATATTTGATAAAAATAAATTTGCGGCACAACCATCTCAATTTTCCAATAGTAATTTTAAGTATGCTTATCTATCTATATTCTTCTATGTACTCTCTTATGTATTTATGTATACTAGAGTCAATGTTTACGGGGGGTTCGTGAGTTAACCGTCACCCTCGGCGCACTTGACAAACATGACCCAAATGAACCAAGTTATCACCAATCCTATGAATAGTTCCCCCATAACAACAATAACGTGTTAAATAACTATCAAATATATTACAAATAACATTTATCATATATTACAAATGCAATTAGCGGCGATCCTTTTTAGGTATCTCCATTCCCATTGCTTTACATATATCATCTATGTTATCCGAGGGCGATATTGTCCCGTTGTCCTGCTTGGCTTTCTCCAGCCATTTAGGATTGTACCTCACGATGGTCTGGCTACCCTTCTTAACGGTAAACGATACCCCATCTACTCTCTTGTCCTTTCTCACGCGAAAGTCGTTTAGGAAGTGTTTTGGCGTATGCCCTCTGCTTCCTTGTACGAAATAATGTGAGGCGCAAATCTTAATCAAGTTTTCCATCCTCCCGTCTAGCTCATCAATTTTTCCCATATTTTATTCTAAATTGTCTAATCCATCTACCCAATCTTCACTCTCTGCTAATGTAGCCACTTCTCTTGCTAACTCATTAGTGATTCTATCATCCATTGACTTCTTTACTACTTTCCTCTTCCACATGGGAAGTTTGTCGAGCATGGTAATGTAAATGAGTTTGTATCTATCCGCTAGACTGAAATCTTCTAGGTCGAAAACGCCACTTTCCTTTTCTTCGGGGAATGGCATCTCTTCGACCTGTTTGGCCCTTTGCTTGAAGTCCTCCGCTTCTATTTTATCCATAATCTTCTCAATTATGTCCAAATAGGGGTTATTGAGGGTTTGTTTATCTTCTTTAATTACCATAGTTAAATTTACCTTTCTGTTTCTGCTTAACTCATTAACCTGTAAGCCGCCCAAATAGCGGAGATTAAGACCGCCGTGCAAATAACAAATGAAACGACATACTCCCAATTTAATCTAGCCTTTATCATTCCATCTTCTAATCCTTTGCTAAAGACCTCGTTGGCTGCTTCTTCGGAGCAGTTTAGTTTATCTCTAATGTCTTTGATAATCTTATCCTTGTTCATCGTTTAATTCTAATTCTAATTCTTTTGTGCGACCTAATTTCACTCGTATTTTTTCAGCCTCCGCTGCATAGTGTAAAGAAGTCCAACCATCATTGTATGGTGATTTGGCTTCGATATTCGTCGTGAGCAGTTGAGCTTCTAATTGTTTTGTAGGCTCAATGGATTTAGGCTTCTTTCTAAACCAGTTCTTTTGCGCTATACTGAAAGCAAAACGCACAAACGAAAAAGCATAAACCTTGTTTAGCTCAATTGACTTCCCTTTGTATTCTATAGTGAAAAGTTTTGTTTCGTCATTCCACGCGAATGACCCGAATTTAAGACTTCTTTTAATTTTCATTCATTACCTCCATATTGTAAACTTTGTACCTCTCGTCAATCTTGACTATCACATAGTCGTGATACTCTGCGAAATCCTTCTGGTAAACTGACGCTTCCTTAAATGTAGGAAAATCTGCATCTGGAATATGCGCGTTTACGTCTATAACGTAGTAACGATACGCAATGCTCTCGTATTCTAGCTTGGGCGGCGAAAAGCAGCCTGAAATTAAAAAGGATAATAATACAATCCAAGTTAAGGTTTTAACATTTTTCATCTTTGGTTTATAAAAAAATTTACTCTTGTGGCGTTACTGTTCAGCGTTTGCTTATGAGTCCTCAAGGTGTGACCGTCTTTCTTTAGTTGATTGAGGTATATTTTGGTTATGGCACTTATGTTCTCTTTCGATGTATCCCCCAAAAACAAACACTCTTTTGCTACCGCCTTCTGGACATCTCCGATCTTCATATTAAATTTCAGACTCTAGCACCCATTTTACAAAGAAGAATCCTGCTATTAGTGCTATTGTTATTGGAATTAAAACCATACTGGTTGCCTCCTTTTTGTCCATTTTACAAACGGTTTATCATGTTTGTAATACGATCTATACTTATCTACCGTCGAAAAACCATCAAACCCATCAACATTACGACAGTTTTTATCGTCGGAAATTGCGATTGCGAAATCGGTGCGATCCCCTTTCGGAGCAAGAGAGTCGTTGATTGCCATAAAGCACCAAGCAATGAATTTGATTGAAAAGTGTTCTGGTTTATCGCGCCATCTATACTGACGCTCCCTTCCCATCTCCATTGCGTGTTCTGTCAACCACTCCATATTGCCTTTAGTTTCATATGTCCACAAGGTGCAGGGATGCTTTGGATAACCATGAATCCTTGCTTGCCCCTTCTGGCTGCGAGGGCAATCATCTTCTGCCAAGCGTTCAAGAGTGAAGGCGTTTGCCAACATTTGCGCCGATTCAACGATCATCTTGTTGATATGTTTATCGCAAAGATTTTGAGCGGCGATTGTAGGGCTTTTGTCGGTAACGAAAATGTTCATCCTAATAAGGCTACTCTGTATGGGGAGCAATGTCAATCCCGCTGTTGTTTGACGCTGCTTCTCTAATTGATTCAAGGGATTCCCTTACCATCGTGCTGCCCCATCGAGTGGCAATGATTGTCGAGTTGAGTCCCTTCTCGATGGATACGACCGTATCCAAATTGAATAACATTTCGTGACCGTCAACTGCTCCTGTTAGTGTGATTAAGTGTGCCATAAATTATTTTTTTACGAGTAAATCAGATAAGTTTTTAACATCCTTGCTGTTCATGTTTGGTAGCTCAAATTGCTCATGCTCAAATTTTCCCTCTCTGATATTTTTGTCGCAGATTTTTTTTGTTTCTGTCGTATCGACTTTAGGCTTTTC
>Ga0308011_10000669_pt1 | contig 17466 bp, 10 predicted proteins | sample Neamet177_FD_203144 | JGI IMG/M metagenome (GOLD analysis project Ga0308011, IMG submission 203144) | Marine microbial communities from water near the shore, Antarctic Ocean - #177 | ecosystem: Environmental > Aquatic > Marine > Unclassified | place: Southern Ocean | collected 2014-07-25 | reverse complement strand
GATACAATACTAGGAAAAGCACAAGCTAAATAAATATTTAGTAAGGCTCTTCCAAAGAAAAATTAGGAGAAAAAATAATGGCATTTCATTTTAGTAGAGATACCAAAGTATTCATGAAGTTCAAAGGAACTGTCGCAGGCAACACTGACGCTCTTTATGAATTACCAGTACTAGACGGTTACTCCTTTAGTCAGGCTACAAACAGTTCAGAGATTACTCTGAGTGAAGCAGCCGACTCAGCGGGTAACAGCAAGAGAGGAAGAGCAATGTTCAACGACTCTTTTGCACCAGCAGAATGGAGTTTTAGTACTTATATGCGACCAACCACTAGTGGTACGGGCGACACATTTGTAACTAACCAACATGCAGGAAACGCAAAGAAATTTGCAGTAGAAGGACCTTTATGGGCAGCAATGTCCGCAGAGAGCTATGGACTAGGAGTAGCAGCAACAGATGTACAAGCAGTAGCTAGTTGGGAACCGAGTGTTTTTAACTTTCAGAATTCAAATAAAGTAGCACTTGGTGTTTTTGATTTGTATTTTGTACTAGGAGCAGCAAAAGATAGTACTTCAGCAACATACGATACTGGAACAGATGGAGTTACAGTTTATAAAGTTACTGACTGTTCAGTTGGCACAGCTTCTGTAGACTTCGATATCGAAGGACTAGCACAAGTTGCTTGGTCAGGACAAGGCAAAAAAATTAGTGAAGTCGCACAGTTGAATACAGCAGCGGCAGGCACTACAACAAAAGGTTTAATTAACGAAGGAATATCAAGTACTTCAAACTTTATTAGACAAAAGCTTACTTCATTAGCTATTGCATCTGATGTTTCTGCGGGATCTGGCTCTGCCGGTTTCGATACAGTAGCACAGCTTGCAACAACAATGGAAGAAGGCAAAGTATATAAAATTGCAACTGCAGGCAATACCAACTTTACAGCAACTAACGTTGGTGCGGCAGACAGCAATGTAGGGACTATCTTCACAAGAGGCACAGCAGCCGCTACAGGTACAGGTACTGTTTTTGAAGCAGCGTATGGTGCCGTAGATACAACTTATAATGTTATATTGACAGGTGGTAATATTTCTATTGAAAATAGTTTGACTTACTTAACACCAGAAACTCTAGGAACTGTTAATCAGCCCCTAGGACATGTCATGGGAACAAGGAATGTTTCAGGTAACTTTACCTGTTACTTAAATAGTGCACTTAATGGCTCGCAAGATCTTTTAGAAGATTTACATGAAGCTACTGACACTATCACGAATAACTTCGCATTGACATTTAGCATAGGCGGAGCAGATGACCCGAAAGTCTCTGTAGCATTACCGAATTGTCATCTAGAATTACCGACTCATTCAATTGAAGACGTAATTAGTGTAGATGTTAATTTCCATGCTTTACCAGCCGACCTTTCGTCAGCAACTGCATCTAGCAGTGCTAATGAAGTGAGCATAACTTACAGCTCATAACTTAACTTATGGCGGGCAGTAACCCTGCTCGCCTTTTTATGGAATTATAAAAAACAAATGAACGATATAGTAAAAAAAGAAGCAGTAAAAGCTGTTTCACTAAAGAGTCTAATGACTCCAACAAAAACAGTAGAATTTGACTATCCTGGCTGTGACGATTTCAAAGTAAAACTTTGTTATCTAGCTAGAGAAGAGTTAATGAAACTTAGAAACCGTTGCGTATCTCAAGTATTCAATAAGAAGACTAGAGGCTACGAAGAAAAGATGGATGATGATAAGTTTCTTACTGAATATACCTCAGCCGTAATTAAAGGCTGGTCAGGCTTTAAACTTGGTTATGCCAAAAATATGTTACTACTAGGAGATTTAACTCCTGAGCAAGAAGATCAAATGCTAGACTTTTCTCCAGAGAACGTAGAAGTACTCATGAAGAATTCAGGCGATTTTGATACTTGGGTAACAGAACAAGTTGGCGAATTGGAAAATTTTACCAAGAGCAAGTAGCCTGGGCACTTGCTCAAATATCTCGCTTTTTTAGCGAGAGATTGACTGTTGATGCTTATTTACAGATGATGCATCAACTGGGCCAAGAGCCGGACCCAGATGAAATGCCAGTAGAGCTGGCTTCTTTTCCATTGGAGATACAGGAAGCCTTTCTTATACATGCAATGCTGCCAGATAGATGGGACGGAGCTTCAGGCTCCTATTTTGGAAAGGATTGGTCTCCTTTAAATGACCTATTAGATATAAATGAAGTAGAAGATAAAAAGATTACATGCTTTTTCTTGAAACATATAGAAGGTTCAAACACGATAAATATCAATGCTGAACTAAAACGTAAGCAAGACGCCGATAAAAGGCGAAAATAAAGCAAAATAACTATGGCTAAAAAGATTCAAGGTGGACAACTAGTATTCACCATAGGCGATGACGGATCCCTCAAACTATTAGAGCAGAAAACAAAGAAAGCTGCTAAAGGTATGAAGGAATTGGGCGGAGCTTCCCAAAATACCGATAGAAGAATAAAAGGTGTAACCCAACAGTCTTCTAACGCCACCAAAAACTTCAGTAAGCAAGCACAAACCATGCAAGGTGGTATTGTTGCTGTCTATGCAACTATTGCTGCTCAAGTATTTGCTGTTTCAGCCGCGTTCCAATTCCTAAAAGATTCCTTTGAAACAAGAAACCTCATCCAAGGGCAGCTAGCCTTTGGAGCAGTTACTGGTGTCGCATATAAAACTATGACGGCAGATATTCAAAAAGCCACTAGTGGAATGATCCAATTTAAAGAAGCCGCACAAGCAGCCGCTATCGGTACAGCTGCGGGTTTAAGTTCTGGGCAAATGGAAGCAATTGGTGTAGCCGCAAAGAACACCTCACTCGCTCTTGGTAGAGACTTAACAGATTCATTTAATCGTCTTACAAGAGGTATAACAAAAGCAGAACCAGAACTATTGGACGAATTAGGTATCATTTTACGACTAGAACCTGCAATGAAAGCTTATGCTAATAGTATAGGTAAAAGTGCAAAAGACTTAACTCAATTTGAAAAATCACAAGCAGTAGCCAACGAAGTTCTTAGCCAAGCAGAATCTAAGTTTGGGGCAATAACAAAAGTACTTGATCCAAGTGCTTTCGCATTAGCTCAGTTCGGAAAAGCCTTTGACGACATGATGAAAGGCATAAAAGAAGTAGTCGGTAATATAGCCGCAACAGTTCTACCTTTCTTCTCTAAAAATATCTATGCTCTAGTAGGAGCAATGACACTATTCTTAACACCAATCCTTCGATCTATACTACCAGACTTTGCCGCAATGGGAGTAGCCGCTGACGCGAACTTCACCATTATGGAGCAGTCTGCTCGAGATGCCGCAGATGAAGCTCAAAGAGCAAAAGCTGCATTAGGTGGTGCTTTAGGTAGCTCCGTAGACCCTAAGAACTTGCGTGATGAAGGCTACATGGAAAAGAATAAGATTAAAGGTGGAGCAGGTTTAGACAAAGGTCAGCTATCAAAACAACAGATTAAAATGAGGAGAGCGGCATTAAAAGGACAGTATGGTTTTGCCAAAAATATGAATAAGCAGGAGTTACGTGCTTACAGAAAATTCCTGACTGACCAAGATATTGCGCTCAACATCTCTTTAGGCAAAAGACAAGGATTTATAACTCGACAACAATACAGAGCAAGAGCTATATATGCTGGAACCGCGGCATTTTATGCAAAGACGCAAATGGGAATGGTTAAAGTTACTGCAATGGCTTCAAAAATGATGAATGGAGCTATGAAACTAATGGGTTGGATCGGTATTGCACTTATGATATATGAAGCAGTAAAAGCTCTCTACACATGGATTAAAGGTGTAGATAAGGCAGCAGAAGCCGAAAAGCAATTAGTAGACGATATTTCAGAGAGATATGGTGGATTAACAGTCGAAATCAAAAAGATGAATGATATTGCTAAAATGGGACTTTTAGATTTTAAAGGTACTATTGAGCAAATGGGTTCAGCTTTTCAAAGTGTAGACTTAAGCAAAACTATGAAGGAGTATACTAAAGCTCTCGCTATTACTGACAGTAAAGGCAAAGCGGCGGCGATTGCAAAGATTACTGACTCATTAAAAGAACTTGCAGAACTTACTCAAGAACCAAAAGTTTTAATGGAGTTAATTAAGACAATGGATGACGGGACTATAATTAAGTCTGACATGATAGACAAGGTTAGAGTGTTAACGACTGAGTTTGGTAATGCAGCTATGTCCTCAAAAACTTTTGCAGAAAATAATAAAGCAGTAGTTAACTCTCTTAGACAAATGGCAGGCACAGGAGCAAAAATGTTTGGTTCTTCTGTTTTAGAGAATATGACTAAGAATGTAAAAGGAAGAAAGCATTCGCTAACAAAGGCTCCACAAGTACAAGCCCGAGCTAAGCAGAATGTAATAGACAAACAATTAGATGTAGACAACTTAGGACCTGAAACAGATTTTGCAGGAATGAAAGCCGGTATCAAAGATATGGGATTCATCAGGTCACCAGCTGAGCAAAAAGAGTTTTTAAAGACTTACGGCATGAGTTTGATGGCAGCAGAACAGCTGATGAAACACGAAACAAGGATAACTGACAAAAGAGACGCAGCTCATACAGCTTTAAAGAATGCTTTAATGGTACAAACTACAACCGTAGAGCAAGAAACGAAACTGAGAAAGGAACTTGCACAGGAAGAACTAATTGTAAAGAACATACTTGGTCTCCAACAAAGATCAACAGACCTTCAAAAAGAACAAATACAAAATAAAATAAATGCAGTGGGCGTTGGCGTAGGAACTACTGTTGCTAATAAAGGCGCTAAATTAGACCTACAAGTTACAGCTAAGCTTACAGCTGAAAAAGACAAGCAACTCAAATCAGATATGGCGATAGAGGCTTTAAGAATTGCAAACGAACAAGAGACTGCTACTGAAGAAGAAATCAAAGGACTAGAGCTAACAAGAGATCTAGCCGCCAAAAACCTCGAGTTATCAACAGCAGAATTAAAGCAGCTTAACATAGAAGTTGCTCTCAAAAAACTACTAAATAAGTTTAGTCAAGAAACCTTAGAACTCGGTGAAGAACACAAAGCAAACGCTCAAGCAAGAATGCTCTTAGAAAAGAAGAATGCATCTGCAATAGCACTAGCAGGAACTCACGCAGAAGTAAGACTATTACAAGAAGAGAAACAAGGCCGCATGAGAACAAAAGCAAATGATGAAGTTGCAAAACGAGAAAGCTTAGAAACCCAACTAGCAGACCTTATAAAACAACAAGGTTATGACGAAGAAGATGCAAGAAAGAGAAAAGTTGCAATCAATGCACTTATAGCACAGGAACTAATTACTGAGCAGATGATTACTGATGAAATCAATAAACAAAATGGTGTAAATAGAAGCGCAGCTAGAAACAGAGGGATTGATTCCAAGCAAATGCAAGTTAAAAATATGACTGGAGCAGGGCCACTAGGTTTTGGTAGTGGTAATATTACTCCTCAGTCACAGGCATTAAATGCTATACTACTAGAAGAGCAAACTACTTTAACAGCATTACAAGCGGATCAAACAGAAAAAGGAAAAGAACACTTAGCAACCATACTAAAACAAGCAGATGCACAAGCAAAAGTAGGTATCGAATTAAAACTAGCAAATGAGACTAGTTCTATCATGAAAGCTGGATTTGATAGCTTATTCCAAGCATTGCTAGATGGTACTCAATCATTCGGAGACGCTATGAAAGGCGTAATGAAACAAGTGCTTGCAGATTTAGCAGCAGCTTATATGACAGCCGCCGCTATGACCGCTCTAAGAGCAATGGGAATGCCGGGAATACCAGCAAGGTATGGAGGTGTAATGTCTCCAAGCGGTAAGTCATTCGCGTATGGTGGAGTAGCACAAGGACCACAGTCTGGCTACCAAGCAACATTACATGGCAACGAAGCAGTCATTCCTTTAGGAAACGACAAAGCTGTTCCTGTAGAAATGAGAGGTGGCGGTGGACAAAATACAGTAAATGTTACTGTTAATATGTCAGGCGGACAGGGACAAACACAAACACAAGGCGACGGAGCTATGCAAGGACTCGGAAGATCTATTGGTGGCTTAGTACAACAACACTTACAACAAGAAATGAGACCGGGTGGATTACTAAATCAACAAGGCACTAAAGGTAGAGGATAATGGCATTAGGATTAACACAAAAAAACGGAAGTAATATAACTGGCTTTAGTGCCCCTGTCGTGTACGATAGAGGACTACAACAGAGTGCAAAACCTCGTGTATTAAAAGCACAGTTTGGCGATGGCTATGAAATGAGAGTTAGAGACGGTATAAACAATACTCCTCGTACGTGGACTCTAGCCTTCGGTAATAGAACAAAAGCAGATATTGATGACTTATATACTTTCATGAATGGACTCGCAGAAGTAGACACAGCAAAACTTACAGTACCAGATACTAACTCTAGCGGTAACGAAGATGCCGTCGTCGTAATACTAGAAGGGTACTCAAAAACATTAGCATATGATGACTACTATAGTTTATCCTGCACAGCAAGAGAAGTATTTGAAGCATGAGTGAGCCCAACGTAGGAACAAATAATGTCATTGTAAGTGACGTACAAACACAAAGCCAATCAAGTGGTTTTATAACTGTGTTCGAAGTCGAGATACCTGGTAGCGATATTGGAGGTGGTGGTGTCGATAAATTATACTTTCATGACGGAGCAAACGGAGCAGCAGATGTTCAATGGCTGAGTCTAAAAGATGACTCTAACTTTGGTTCAACTACACTAGGACACTACGGACAACAAACTTATAGTGCGTTTCCAGTAGAGTCAGAAGGTTGGGAAGTTCGAGGAAGTGGTACAGGCTCATTGCCTAGACCTTCAATTAGGTTTGCAAATATAAATCAATACTGGAATGCTCATTTGAGTGACTATGATGATTTGGTAGGTGCAAAAGTAACAAGAAGAAGAACTCTAGCAAAGTATGTAGTTCTAGACGCTGCCCCTGTAGAGTTTAACCGAGACGTATACTATATAGAAAGAAAATCATCTGAAACACCTATACTGGTAGAATTTGAACTTACTTCTGCATTTGATGTACAAGGAGTTAAACTACCTAGAAGAAGTATTATTGCAGCACGTTGTCCTTGGAAATATAAAGATAGTGACCAAGGTGGTTGTGACTGGCCTACTGATAATAGGTTTACAATAGATGGGACTGAACAGATTTTATACTTTGATAAAGACGATGTAAGAATTACTACTCACCCTACTTGGGGTAGACAAGATGTTTCTAGTAATAGAACTAGTAATCTTTATGCCGCGACTAGTTACTCTGTAGGAAATTATGTAGAATATCAGAGACCTATTGGAGGAATATTCGCAGCAACAGGAGTAGGTACAGGAGCTAATGTTACATATACAGGAGTAGACAGCGGGCATGGAATTACTGTTGGCGACTTTGTAATAGCAAAGGGCTTTACTGATGCAGATGCAAACTTTAAATCAGTACCTCTGTATGTAAGTGCAGTAGCATCTACTACTGTTACTGTACAAAACCCAAGTGCAACTATAACTACATCAAGCGGATTCCTGCAACTTACTAGAGTTACTTTATATAAATGTATAACAGCTCATAGTATTGCAGTTTCAGATAGTGTTGATGATATTTTAAAACCAACTAATATTTCTTTTTGGGAATTTGGTGATGTGTGCGGTAAGAGATTAAACTCATGTGCAATCCGTTACGGACACAATCCAGCAGGGACAGGTCTTACTGGGGTTCTAGTAGACAAAACAGCTGGTGCAGCCGGCGGAGGAAGTGGGTACTCTGCAGTACCTGCCGTTACCTTTAGTGGAGGAGGCGGCTCAGGAGCAGCAGCAACAGCCGTTATTGGTGGGGGTAAAGTAACAGTTATAAATATTACTGCCGCTGGAACAGGATATACGAGCGCACCAACAGTAGCAGTAGCAGGAAATGCAACAGCAACTGCACAAATTAACCTTAGAGGTACTAGAAATGTGTCTCTACCATTTGGAGGCTTCCCCGGGGCAGCACTTTACTAATGATCGAATCAGTACTAGAAGATATTAAACAATACGTTTATGAGCAAGAAGATAAAGAAGCTTGTGGACTACTCTCCGTTGTAAAAGGAAGAGTTAAATGGAACCCTTGCACTAATGTAGCAGAGAATCCAAAAAACGATTTTATTATAGACCCTTATGACTACAAAGCAGTAGCGGATAAAGGAGATGTGGTAGGTGTAGTACATAGTCACCCAGGATGTCCACCAGACCCAAGTATTTTAGATCGAGCTGCGTGCGATAGATTAGGTATTCCTTGGTATATTTTTGGATATAATGACAAATGGATAAAATTGGAACCAAAAGAAAGTACTTATGATTTGTTGGGAAGACCTTTCGTTTATGGCATCTACGATTGCTTCACAATAGCAAAAGACTATTATGAAGACCACGATATAAATATATTCCCATACTCGTATGAGTGGGAATTTTGGGAAAAGGGAAAAAACCTCTATTTAGAGAACTTTGAAAAAGAAGGATTTATAAAAGTAACAGATGGTAGTCTACAGACACATGACCTCATTTTAATGGCTCTGAATAGTGAGATTACCAACCACGCAGGAGTATACGTAGGACGTGGTAAGATGCTTCATCATGCACCTAACAGATTATCGTGCAGAGACAACTATAACGGCATATGGAAACAGATAACCAGAATGATCGTAAGACATAAGAGTATGACATGAAACAAGTAATATTAGAAGGAATTTTAGGAGAGAAGTTTGGGTACGAATGGAACCTTGACGTCAACTCGCCCGCAGAAGCGTTATCTGCTATCATGGCACAACGCCCAGGTATGCGACAGTTCATAGCTCAAGGAGAAGGAGTACAAGGATATGAAATTATCATTGGAGATACCCACGCAGAAGTACCTGAAGAACTACTACTAAATATGCCAGGAAAAGGTAAATACACCTTTGTTCCTGTGATTGCTGGGTCAAAAAGTTCTGCACTTATGATGGTAATGGGAGTCGCTTTGATTGTCGCGACAGGTGGTTTCGGAGCAGGAATAGCAGCACCATTTATGGCAACAGCAGGAACCGCGGGAACAGCAGCCACAGTAGCAGGAGTTGGAGGAGCTACTGTAACAGCAGCAGCAGTTGCAGCAGTACCAGCAACTCTTACTACACTTGGAACTGGCTTGTCATACTTAGGAACAGGACTACTACTTGGTGGAGCAGCAATGATGCTAGCACCAGATGTGCCAGACGGAAACTCATCAGAAAAAGCAGAAAACTACTTATTCGGTGGACCAGTCAATACAGTCAAACAAGGAGAGCCTATACCTCTAGTATACGGCAGAGCTATTGTAGGATCAAAAACTATATCTGCTTCACTTTTTACAAACACATCAAGACAGAAATTAACAGCAGGAAGGAAGATGGTAGGAATACCAGACTTCAGAACAGACGGTAGTAAATCAGGTGAAAACAGCAACACAGGCGGCTATAGCTGGCGCGACAATATGAAGGATATAGGAAGATAATGAAAAAGACTCAAAACTTAATAACAATTAGAGGAGCCAAAGGAAAGGGCGGAGGCGGATCTACGTTTGAAGCAGATGATAATATGTTTGCAAGACAAAGTGCTGCGTTTATTGATGCTATCGCAGAAGGTCCAATTAAAGGACTAGTATATGGAGATGCTTCTATACTTGTTGATGAGGTACGTTTAAGAAATGTAGACCAAAGCACAGGACGTGTTGGTTCTGCTACTAACTTTAATAATTTTACTGTAATAACAAAAAACGGTGATGCAACTCAAGTAGTCGATGCAGACTTCTTTGCTGAATATCCTAGTGCTTCCTTTATGCAAGGTGTAGGCTCCGCAGAACTTCTAGAAAACGAAGCTCAATATCATACTATTTCAAGTGGCACATTTGAAAAGAGAGAGACTGATTATATAAAAGTTACTATATCTACTACAGGTATGTCTGCGATTACAAAAACAGGAGATAACAAAGGGGATATAAGAACTACTGTTGTATACTTTACTATTGATTTTAATTGGGTAGATAATGCAGGTGTTCATCATACGGTGCAGATGTTTGATACAGGCTTTAATGGAAAGGTAAGTGGTAAATACGCACATACTTTCGGATTCAATATTGAAACTATTAAAAGCACTTCTACTATAAATGATTGGTCAGTTAAAGTAAAGAAACTAAGTTCTAGTCCTCAGAGTTCTGATGCTACAGAAATACAAAATGCTATCTTTGTAGATACTATAGAAGCATCAATCGCTGATAAACTAGAATACCCATATACTGCATATGTAGGCGGAGTTATAGATGCGGAAGCATTTAGTAGCGTTCCTGCAAGAGGTTACGAGATTGACGGTAAGTTAATACAAATCCCAAGTAATCATTATCCTCTAGACTATAATGGTCGTAAAGTAGTACTTTCAGATGCAAGTGATTTTGCTATAGGGGACGTAATAGGACAAACCCTAAGTGTCTCAGCAATTGCAGCAGCAGGAACCGCAGAAGAAGGGTACACAGCAACAGCAACCGTAGCTGCTCATGGAGTAGTTATAGGGGAAACCTTTAATACAACTATAGCAACTAGTGCTTCCCAAGACGAAGATTTCTTTGAAGGCTTATTTGCCTGCACAGCTAAGTCTGCTACTCAGTTTACTTACACACTAAATAAACCGTTTAATGAGACTACAGGAGAGTACAAAACTCCAGCCGCAGGAGCAAGTGCTACTACATTTAGTTGTACAGGAACAATGACTGCGGCTATGTTCGCAGGTGGCTTAGTTGATAAAAAAGTCAGTAATACACTATACCTTAGAAATGTAGCCGCAGGGTTAACTTCTGTAACAGGAGTTATTACTAACCAAGATGGAGATAGTGGAACTGTTACTTCAGTAGAGCAAACATTTATTCCCGCAAACTATAGAAGAAGTGTCAGCACAGAAAAGCCTCACGCATCTGAACAAGATTGGGACGGAACTTTTTATCAATCTTGGTGTAATAATCCAGCATGGGTATTTAATGACTTAGTTACTAATAAAATTTATGGACTAGGAAATTACTTAACACAAGCACAAGTAAACAAATGGGAACTATTCCAAATTGGTAGATATTGTGACGAGCTAGTACCAGCAGGTGTTGGAGCAGCAGATTTACTAAGCATACATTGTACAGATGATCCTAACTATATAGATAGCGGAGCGTCGGGTCAGCACGAACCAAGATTCAGTGCAAACTTAGTAATTGCAGGAAAGCAAGAAGCTTTTAAAGTACTAAATGATGTAACAAGTATATTCCGAGGAATGACTTATTGGTTAAATGGAGAAGCTTACTTAGTTCAAGACTCAGAAAAAGACCCAGTATACCAATTTACAAACGCTAACGTTATAGACGGTACCTTCACCTATGAAGGAACTGCAAACAAAACAAGAACAAATTCTATTATGGTTAATTGGAATAATCCCCAAGACTATTATAGAAGCAGAACAGAAATTGTAGAGTTAGAAGAAAACCTACAGAAAGACGAAGAATTTTTAAAGCCAGATGAAACAACAGCATTTGGTTGTACTTCTAGAGGGCAAGCAAGAAGACTAGGTAAATGGAAGCTACTTACAAATAATTTGAATACTAATACCGTATCGTTTACTACTTCAGTTAACGCAGTTTTCTTACGTCCCGGAGACATAGTACAAGTACTTGACCAACACAAAGAAGGTAAATCATGGGGCGGAAGAGTATCTAGTAGTAGTTCTACTACAGTAATTAACATAGATAGAAAACCAACTTCTTTTACGAATACCGGAGTAGAGTCAGGATACGCTGCTGGAGACTACAGATTAACTTGTAGCTTCGTAGGGTATAAAGCTATACTTGCACAAGATACAGCTACTATAGGCAGTACTAATTTTGTTAGAGGAGCGCATCTTTCTAGTATAACTACTGAAGAAGCCGCTGCTAGACAGCAAGATGATAGTGGCGATCTAGTATTTGTACAGTGGACGCCTTATACATTCACAGAAACAGAAACAGTAGGTAGCGTAAGTAATAATGGAAAAACAATTACAGTTGCGTCAGCATTTAGCGTAGCACCTACACACGAGTCAATATGGGTAATATCAAGAGCAGCACAAGCTACTGGTAAAACAAAACTAGAAGCAAAATTATTCCGAGTTATGTCTATAGCAGAGACAGATAGGAATATGTTTGAGATTACCGGACTAGAATACAATGCATCTAAATTTGATGCAGTTGACAAAAATGAAGCACTTACACAGTACAGGACGATATACTTACCCGACAGTTTTAAAGACGTTCCTGCTGTAACAAATATTGATGCTGACCCAGTAATCAAAGCTTCAAGTTCTGGAGGTACAGTCAACTCTCTAACAGTAGACTGGGATCCAGCAACTAATAGTGACGCAAGTCTCTATTCTTCTCTTAGAGAATACCAAGTTGAATACTCTACGGATAATGAGAAATGGCTAGGAGTAGGCAATACTCCAAATACTTCTATAGAGCTAGAGGCAGATAATATTTTAAGTGGCACTTACTATTTTAGAGTATATACTATAAACTTAAATGGAAAAAGAAGTATTGGCGCAGATAGTGGAGCAATAAACGTTAACTTCAATAGGGCAGTAGGCCCAGCAGAAGGAAGCGTAGGTGAAGGTGGCAACACTATTAACTTCATAGGAAATATTAGTGGTGGATTTAATTTAAATACTACTACAGGTAAAATAGGTTTCTCCCCTACAAATTTTTTACATAATGACGGAAAAAATGAACATACAACTAGCGGACAAGCACAGCTAGACTTTACTGGACTAACAGGAAGTAACTCCGATAATAACGGAGCAAATACAGGTTACGTATACTTTGACCACTCAGCAAATGCATTTAAAGCAATAGCATTTGATACAGTATCAGGTCAATTCTATGTTGTAGGAAGTAGTGTATTTTCTACTGCTACAGGTACTCTAACCTCAAGTAATCATCTTAAAGCTAAAACATGGACTGGACTGGACTCTACTAACTTCGATGGTGAACTAGCGGTAAATAATGTATTTAAGTATACAAATAATTCAGCTGACTACTACCATAGAGTAAAACGTTTCGTAAGCGATTCTGTTATGCTCTCTTATCAACCAAGTCGTTTGACTCTTGTTGATAGTGATAATCAGGCATTCTCAAAACCTAACTTTTTAGTAGACTTTACCAACGATACAATCATGGGTAAAGTAGTGAAAAACGGAAGTAACGTTTATAGCTTACAGAGATTCGGTTCTTCACAGGGAGAATCAGGATATAGTGTATTTGGTACTAATGAAGCACATGCTTTTGCAGCATCTTCTACAGGAGCAATTACAGCAAGTAACTACTCGGCTTATACTTGTGACTTTACAGTTAAGAAAGGAGAACAAGCATTTGCTTTCGCAGCTAGCGGAACAGCACAGAATACATTTGGAATTGCTCTACAGAGCAGAACAGGTTTTACTAGTAATGCCCATATAAACATTAGTGGTGCAGGACAGATTAGTATTGATAATGACTCATTAGACTCAGTATCTACAGCCACAGCCGTACTTAGAATTACAGATTTAGGTTCAGGAACAACTATTACAGATAGAGTTCTATCCTTCGCGAAAGCAAACGCAGGGGTCGATGGAACAGGCTCAAGTGCTATAACAATTAAATTGTTACCTAGTGCTCACGTAATACCTTATACTCAAGCAAATGCAGAATCTAGTACAATTGCTTTCACAACTGAAGTTCAAAATGCTTCAGAGTTAAGCGGTACAGCATTTTATCAGTATGATGTTGACCTTAACAACGACGGTTCTTTTACTCCTAAAACTAACTCAACAACAAGTACATTCACACTAGCAGACGGCGATGAGCCAGCTAATGGAGAGTTAGTAATAGTTAGAGTTCGACTAAGAGATGGTGCTACCGATGGTACTGTAAAAGCAACTGACCTAGTTACTATATACGGAGTTAAAGACGGTACCGATGCGTACACAGTTATTAACACTAACAGCGCACATACTCTCCCAACAACAACTGGCGGAGTAATAACTTATACTGGCTCAGGCACAGACATAAGAGTATTTAAAGGAAGCACAGCACTAACAGCTACCACAAATACACCAAGCTCAGGACAATTCAAAGTAACCGCATCAGCAACTGGCATAACAGCTGGTTCAGGAAGTACAGTATCAGTAGGAACTACTAACAATACAAGAAGATTCGCAAATCATAGTAGTTGTACTGCAGCTACCTCAGAGGTAGAGTATGCAGTAAATTGTGAAAACGTACAAACAGTTACTGTCTCACAAACTTTCAGTAAGTCCCAACAAGGTGCTACTGGAGAGGGAGGAGACGATGGAGACGACGGAGACAATGGTAAAAAGATAGCAGAATTAAGACTTTATAAACTAATAAGTTCATGGAGTGCAGGAGGTACTACTGTACCAAATTCAGCCCCTACATCGGGAACATATAATTTCGGTACAGGTGTAATAGCAACTATAGCTTCTGGCTGGTCACAGACCAAGCCTGCTATCGCAGCTGGCTACATGAGAATAGAATCAGCCGCACTAGCAACAGAAGCTACCGCAGGTGGTAATGTTTCTGGATCTCTAAGTTGGAGTGCTGCTTCTTTAGGCTCAGAAGGCGTACAGTTTACTAACTTTATATTTAAGTATAATGCAGGCGCACCAGATACACCAGCTGCAACAGCTTATCCTGCTTTACCAACCAACTGGTCAGACGGTATACCTTCAGCAGTTTCTAATCAACAGTTATACTCTTGTAAAGGAGTTGCAAAATTAGCGGGAGGTTTCCCTACATTTACGTTTAACTATGTGTGGCAAACCCCTATATTAAATGTACAGGGCAAAGCCGATGTAGGACTAGCTACTGTAGAAGATAAAAATTCTTCTACAATACGTGGTGAAATAGTAGAAGCAGATGTAGTAGGCTCAGGCAAAACATTCGCTGCTGGACAAAAACCAAATAAATCAACATTTGCTGATGGAGGCACTGAAGGTCAATTTAGTTTCCAACTAGATGGAGCGACTGCTGTAGGTGTAAATGTATTCAGCTCAGATGAAAGACAGAAACTAGATAGACTAAGACTAGGTAAAAAGTTTAATAGTGACACTTTAGTACTAGAAGATACTACAGCTTCACAAGTTAAAGCTACTGCCGCAGAAGATGCTGCTAAGCTTGTAGAGACTCAGAATAGAGTAACATTCCCTAGTGATAGTACAGAGGGAAGGTTTACATTTAAAAGAGGCTCAAATGCTAATGAATTCAGTAATGTATTCAGTTCAGAGGAAAGAACTAAACTTAATAACTTAAGAAATGGTAAAACTCCCGGTAATTCAGGGTTAAGTATTCTTAATAGTGAAACTACTTTTGCAGAAACAACAGGCTCTAAACCACCTGCAGATGCTAACAAAACTACAGCAACAGCAGGAACAGACGGCAGACTTAGTATAAGTACTAATGGCTCAGCAGCCACAATAAAAGTTTTTAGTGATGCTGAGATAACTAAACTAGTCAATCTAAGAAATGGAAAGACCCCAGGTAACAGTGGTCTAAGTATTCTTAATAGTGAAACTACTTTTGCAGAAACAACAGGTAGTAAACCACCTGTAGATGCTGACAAAACTTCATCAAATACAGCTAGCAATGTTTCAAATGTAGGAAACCAAACTGTATCAAATGCCCAAATAGCTGTTATAGCAGCTAACTTAGGACTTACATCTACTGGAGTTATCAATAAAACAGTTCCAAGATCCGTAGGTGGCTTTGGAGTAAACGTAGATACTTTATTTGGTAGTACAGCAGGAAGATTCCCAAGATGGAATGGTAGTGGTTTTGAAGATTTTGCAGAATCAGGCGTATTAAACTCTCAACTTACTGAAGCTCAACTAGAAACAGCAGGTGGAGTCGCAGCGAGTTCTCTAGAGTACGGAAGTATATCTGTTACTGTTGGTAAAGCTAATACTACATGGTCGCATAATGGAACTGCGTACACCCCTACAGCTACAACACAAACATTAACCATGGCTGTATCTCACCCTACCTTTGGAACAAGTAGTGTAGTAGGTACATGGACAAGAACTGCAAGTACCATTTCTGGCTTTAGCCTTGGGAGTGGTTCTGGAATGTCTGGAAGTAACAATACCTGGACATTTGGTGATGTAAACTCTGATTCAGGAAGCTCAGATAATGCTTTCGGTGCAACCACGAGTAACTTCATTCATAAAACTCTATATATACAGCATAGTAGCTCAAATAAAATACTTGAGGTAACAGGCGGTGTTATCAATGCAAACTTTAGTATTAAGTGTTTAACACCTGACATGTTACCAGAAAACTTACAAATCGGAGACGAAGTAGATAGTCCTCTAGGCAAAACAAAAGTAGTAGACCTAATACGTAAAGAAAGAGAAGGATACTATATCTTAGAAGATGAACTAGAAATAACTAATGACCACCCTATCCTAATTGATGGAGAGTGGATACTTGCAGAAGAATATGTAGGTAATAAAGAGTATATAGATAAACCTACAGAGGTTATTTATGTAGAAACAGAAAATGAATTATTGACTGTCAAAAACTGGACAGTCGGAGGAAAATACTAATGAAATCAATAGCAAGCAACGGGTTTTATGTACAAGAGATACAAGAAGAAGATGCAGCGGCTTTTATGAAGTGCTTCAAGGACTACCCATTAAGCCCAGACGACACCCCAATTACATATGAAGAACGATTAACAAAATTTAGTCAATCTCTATTAACAAATGAAGCCGGCACACTACCACTAACAGAAACGTATCTGGATGGAGTGTATAGGGTATGGGGGCTGTATAAAGCAGACCACACTTTCGTTAGTACTGTAACTTATGGATTCATGGAAGCAGGAGAAGCACTACTATTAAATTGTGCCACACATCCCAGTCATAGAAACCAAGGGTATATCTATGCTTGGCATGCTTTTATGAATAAATCAATTTACCCACACTACAGTATAACAAATATTAAAACAGTAGTAGAAGCTTCCCCTGCTCATGCAGGAGCTACAGCAGCAATTGCTACGTCAGGAGCTGCAGGAGCTAATATAAACGCGGGAGATAAAACTTCTAGTGATTGGATGCGAGACGCTTCAGGCAACACTGTAGCAGAGAAGGAAGTAACAACAACTAGGTCTATTGGTACCTCAATTGCAAATGCAAATGACACTTGGAAGGACGTAACTTTTACCATCTCGTAAAATCACCACCACCAGTTTTTGGTAATATTTCTAAGATATGAATGAGCTGAGTTATACCTAACCAAACCAACTTGACATTCCAAATTTAGTTCTTGACATCTCCTATGATTTTTGATATA
>Ga0308011_10000667_pt1 | contig 17494 bp, 14 predicted proteins | sample Neamet177_FD_203144 | JGI IMG/M metagenome (GOLD analysis project Ga0308011, IMG submission 203144) | Marine microbial communities from water near the shore, Antarctic Ocean - #177 | ecosystem: Environmental > Aquatic > Marine > Unclassified | place: Southern Ocean | collected 2014-07-25 | reverse complement strand
AAACTGTTATTTCTTCAAAGGTAATTTGACTCGCTAATCGTACCGTTAGCTTATTCTCATTATTAAAAGAACCGTGACTCGTTTGCGCAATTACAATAAAGTCTTCGCTAGCTAAAGCATCTTGTTCATGAATTAACGCGCCTTTACCATTAACACAAACATATTCGCCATGATTTCCACGAGATTTTGCAACACGTTCAGGGTAAGCATAGGCGAGTAACACACCTGATTTTTCTAAGTTAAGTGCCTGCACACTAAAGCGTAACTTAACCGTTTGAGCAAGACGATTCGCCTGTTGTAAAATTCTCTCTAAAGACGGGTTTTTGTTACTTTTATGTTGAATGAGTAATTGTAATCGATGCATAAGATCACAATCATATTGCGCCTGCTCACCTTTGAAAACATCTCTTTCTTCGAGCAATGCTGCAATCAAACATGCTAATAATGTGGCGTTCTGCCCTGATTTTTGTGCCATTAATATCATATGAGCAAAACGAGGGTGGCAAGGTAACTCTGACGCTTTTTCGCCATGTTTTGTCAGTATAAATTTATCATCAACAATGGCCAAACTTTGTAATTCTAACCAAGCTTGCTGCTCTTTAATTTTACTAGGCAGCTCTAATAATGGTAAATCAGCCAAAGTAGAAACACCCCAGCGGGCTGCTTCAATTAATGTTGGAAGTAAGTCTGCTTGTTGAATATCATTAACACTGTGTAGTGGTCTACGCTCAAAATCATCTTTGCCATATAAGCGAAGACAATGCCCAGGCATTAGGCGGCCTGCACGCCCCGCTCTTTGAACAGCTGAAGCTTTAGATATCTGCTTTTGTACCAACTTATTCATCAAACTGGCACTATCGAAAACAGCTACTTTTTCAAGCCCACAATCTATTACAAGATCAATGCCATCAATAGTCAGTGAGGTTTCTGCAATATTAGTGGCTAAAACAATTTTACGATTACCGTCCACACAAGGCGCAATTGCTTGTTGCTGCTCTTTTAAACTTAATTCACCAAATAAAGGACAAACTTGAACACCTTGTACTTGCTCTGCTGTTAAGCGATCTGATAAAAAACGAATATCTGCAACACCTGGCGTAAAAACTAAAATAGATCCCCGATGATTAAACATTTTATCTTTGATTACCGACAACGCATGATCACGCCAGCGTTGATGTCCTTTGGGGGCTTGATAACTCACCTCAACAGGAAAACTTCTCCCTTCGCTATTTAAAAAGTGAGCATCAGGCAAGGCTTGGCTTAAATACTCAACATCTAACGTGGCCGACATAAGCAGTATTTTTAAATCTTCACGCAGTTCTGTTTGTACTTCTCTGGTTAGCGCAAACGCTAAATCGCCTTGTAAACTTCGCTCATGAAATTCATCAAAAACAACCAATGCTGTATCTGATAACTCGGCATCTTTTTGAATGATTTGGGTTAATATGCCTTCGGTAATCACTTCAAGGCGAGTACTCACTGACGTTTTAGTATCGTTACGTAATCGGTAACCTACTGTTTCACCTACCTTTTCATTCAATTGTTTAGCTAAGAATGTCGCTATGTTTTTAACGGCTAAACGTCGAGGTTGTAGCAAATATATTTTCTTATTCGCTAAAGATGGCAAGGTTAATAACCATAAAGGCAAACATGTTGATTTACCCGCCCCAGGGGGAGCCGACAATATGAGGGTATTTTGCTCATCAAGTGTTTGGCAAAATTGTTGTTTAATTGCTTCTATGGGTAAAGAAGTAGTCACGGCCATCGATAAAATATAGTTATTAAGATTAGTGGTTAGCATCATAACAACTATTAGTTAACTGGCATAACTCGATAAGCAATTGAATTTGTCTATAATTAACTTATATTCTAAAAAAACCATTTCAGGTATCTAAAAAATGAATAAATCTATCGATAATCAAGTTGAATTTTGTTTTTTAGCCGAGCCAACAGATGTTAACTTTGGTGGAAAGGTTCACGGAGGCATGGTGATGAAATGGATTGACCAAGCTTCCTATGCCTGCGCGGCAAAATGGAGCAAACGTTACAGTGTGACAATTTCTGCAAATGGAATTAGATTTATTCGTCCTATATTAGTTGGTCAAATGATTACAGTAACGGCACAAATAGTTCATACGGGTCGCAGTAGCATGCACATTTATGTTGTGGTGAGAGCATGCGATCCTAAAGAGCAAAAATATGTAGTAACCAATCGTTGTTTTATTACTTTCATGGCAACGGATGAAAGTGGCTATCCAGTAAAAGTCACTAAGTATGAACCTCAAAGTGAAGAAGAGATAAAATTAGAGCAAGTGGCAATGCACGCAAAAGAATTCGCTATCAAGTTAGACCAAGACTTTGAAAAAAACCTAGGTTGGAAATAAAATAAATAACTATTAAAAAACAAATAAATAGATAAATTTTCAAACACATCTATTAGATGATTATAATAAAACGTAGATAGAAACTTGCAAAATAAAAAATACCTGCTTACTTTGCAAAGTATTGAGAATCTGTTATTACTACACTTTCGCCGAATAAATCACACAACCGCTAGGACTTACTATGAAACACTCAGTACAAGGATGCTATATAATTGAGCAGCAAAAAAATATTATGCTGGTTGATGTACAAACGGCATTTGATGAGGAAACTGCGGAAAAATATCACCAAGATATGCAGCAACTCACGGATAAAATGAGTGGTGGGCCTTGGGGATCATTAATTACTTTTCGTGGTAATGGTTTGATCACTCCTGATGCAGAACATCAATTACGAGAAACAACTCAATATAGACAACAAAAAGGTATGATTGGTATTGCCGTTGTTATCTTAAATAGTGCCAATGCAGACATACAACAAATGCAATTTCAACGTATTTACCATGACTGTCAAATACAATTCCATGTCTTTAGTGATAGCGAAAATGCGAGTAACTGGCTAAATGATTTTGTTGACGAAGCAAACTTATCAAAAGATAAAAAGCGAACCTCTGCTTAAATAAAGTAATTCATTTTTTGATCATCAAAGAGTCTAACTTTATGAAAATATTATCACTCTATAGCTATACTAATAAAAATTCAGTTATGATGAGCTAAAAATTAGTTAGCTTATTTACTATGAAACTCCAAGTGCAACCTGCCAAATTGATTAAGCGTTATAAACGCTTTTTAGCCGATATTGAATTACCAAATAACGAAGAAACAACCATACATTGCGCCAATACAGGGGCAATGAAAGGCTGTGCCGAGCCTAGTGATACTGTTTGGTACAGCACATCTGACAACCCAAAACGTAAATATCCCTTTAGCTGGGAGATCACCCAAAGCCAAAAGGGTCACTATATTTGTGTAAATACCCTGCGCGCCAATCAGTTGGTAGAAGAAGCATTAAACAAAGGATTAGTTTCTGAATTATCTGGATTTAAGTCATTACAAAGAGAAGTTAAATATGGGAATGAAAACAGCCGTATTGATTTTTTAACCACGTATAGTGATGCTCCTGACACGTATATAGAAGTCAAATCAGTCACCTTATTAGAGACTGGCCATGGTTACTTTCCTGATGCTGTAACCACTCGTGGTCAAAAACATTTACGTGAATTAATGGACATGGTCGCACAAGGACATAGGGCCGTATTATTATTTGCTGTTTTACACAGCGGAATTAATGACATTGCTGCAGCGAGTCATGTTGACCCTATTTATGCTAAGCTACTTAAAGAAGCACGCCTTGCTGGTGTTGAAATAATTGCCTATAAAGCTGATTTTAGTCTCAAAAAAAATGAACTTGATTTTCATTTATGTAAAAAAATTCCCTTTATTGAACGATAAACATTGACGAGACATAGTAAAACTTGCTAAAAAAGCTTGCTCAAAATCTTTAAACATTTATAAAAATATTGATTTAAAGCATTATTGCCATTAACTATTTGATAAAATTAGATAATTTTTTTATTTCAGCTAAAGTTACGTTAATTAGTTGATTTTTATCATAAGCAACACCATATATAGTCCAGATTAATCGGGTCATTATAAAATATTGGCACTTACAACAAAGGCACTATATCGCGTTAAACGTGATATATTATTAAAATGCCTTGGTCTATGTAGCATTAGGAGAATAAGCATGCCAAAAACTAAACACAAGCCATTAGGTATCCTTGCCTTAGCCGGCGTTGGACCATATCAAGAAAAAGCTGGCGAAGAGTACATGGAAGAGCCTCAGCAAGAGCATTTCAAGAAGATTTTGGATGCTTGGCGCGTACAGTTACGTGAAGAAGTTGATCGCACCGTATCGCATATGCAAGACGAAGCAGCTAACTTTCCAGATCCTGTGGATAGAGCAGCCCAAGAAGAAGAGTTTAGTCTTGAGTTACGTACACGAGACCGTGAGCGTAAACTAATCAAGAAAATAGAAAAAACGTTACAGTTGATTGAAGATGACGATTTTGGTTTTTGTAAATCTTGTGGTATCGAGATTGGCATTCGCCGTTTAGAAGCTCGACCTACTGCCGATCTTTGTATCGAATGTAAAACGTTAGCTGAAATCAAAGAACGTCAAATGGCTGGCTAATTACAGTTTGCCTTTGTTAGCGCTTTTTTAGCTTTTTGTTTAAGAAAGGCTCACATGCAATATTTGCAGACCTTTGCAAAAAATAAGCGACCAGAGAAGTCTCATAAGGCTTCTCAATATCGTGGTCGCTTTGCACCCTCCCCTTCTGGTTTACTTCACTTTGGTTCTCTTATCGCTGCTTTGGCGAGTTTTCTTGATGCAAAATCGTTTTTTAATGATCGCGGCGAACAAGGAAAATGGTTAATTAGAATTGAAGATATTGATCCACCTCGTGAACTGCAAGGCGCCAGCACTTCAATATTAACAACTCTTGAAGCTTTTGGTCTGCACTGGGATGAAACCGAACTCTATCAAAGTAATCAATCACAATACTATCGCGATATTTTAGCTAACCTCTCATTGAATAAATTAAGTTATTATTGCCAGTGTACTCGCGCAACAATTAAGAGTATTGGCGGAATATATCAAGGTCATTGCCAAACCGGAAATTTTCAACCACAAGGCAGTTCAATAAGACTTGTTAATCAATATGGTCTGCATCAATTTAATGACTTATTTCAGGGTGACGTAATTTGTAACAAAGCTTTAGCCGAAGAGGATTTTATTATTCATCGTAAGGATGGACTATTTGCCTATCAACTTGCCGTCGTCGCAGATGATATTTACCAAGGTATTACCCATGTTGTTAGAGGTTGTGATTTACTCGAACCTACAGCAAGACAATTGACCTTGTATAAAACATTAAATGGGCGTTTATCTAAAGATCATTCTTTGAACAGTGCTTTTTTGAAAGATATGTCTTTGAAAGAAAGTACTCCACAGTTCGGTCATATTCCCTTAGCAATATCCAGTGACGGTTATAAACTTAGCAAACAAAACAAAGCGCCTGCTATTGATAATGCTAACCCGCAACCCGCGCTTATTGCAGCACTAAAATTTTTAGGGCAATCACCATTGCCTGAACTAGCTCATGCTAGCGTTGAAGAAATAATAAAATGGGCAATCATTCATTGGCGACGAGACAATGTGCCTAAAGCCGTTGAAATAAATATTGATTAGTTTGATGAAAATGCCTATTACAAAAAATCAGAATAATCTTACCTGAGTAAAAAATAAAACTATTTATAGCTAAACACTTATTGTTCAACCTGTTTTCTCCAAAGTAATAAGTTTGAAACAAGAATAATTTATCATAACTTTTTAAGCATAAATCATAAAATAAAAGGAAATATAATGTCTACTAACACACCAAATACTGTGGTAATTACTGGCGCAAATCGGGGTATCGGTTTTGCCATGGCTAGCATTTTCAAACAACGTGGTGATAACGTATATGCTCTATGCCGTAAAACCTCCACCGCATTAGACGCCCTTGGTGTAAACGTTATTGAGCAGGTCGATGTCGCTACCCAAGCAGGTAATGACACTGCTGTATCTGCCCTTAGCGGAATTACGATTGATTTATTGATCAACAACGCAGGTATTTTACGCGACGAGCAACTTAGTGATTTAAATCAAAACACTATACTTGAACAATTTAATGTTAATGCACTTGCACCATTGTGCTTTAGTCATGCGCTACTATCTAACTTAGTTTCTGGTAGTAAAATTGCCTTCATCACTTCTAGAATGGGATCTGTAACCGATAATACTTCAGGTGGTAGATACGGGTATCGTATGTCTAAAGCTGCACTTAATATCGCAGCAGTTTCATTGGCAAGAGACTTAGATAGAGAGAATATTGCTGTAGGTATTTTTCACCCAGGTTACGTACAAACCGAGATGGTAAATAGTAATGGCGTATTAAATAATGGTGATATCAGTGCGCATGATGCTTCAGAGCGATTAATAGGTTTAATGGACAATTTAAACATGGCCGACTCAGGTGTATTTAAACACGCAAACGGTGAAACATTGCCTTGGTAACTTGAGTATGGAGAAAGAAACATAGGCTTAAATTCTCATGTTTCTTTTTCTGTTATATTTTTACTGCTTTTTCGCTGCTTTTTCATGCTATTTATCCCCTCAGTTATTCTCTTTTGCCCTGTACTGTTATATCATTGCGCCACTATTTCATCTCTTTATTAAAGGTCTGTGACTATCAAAAGCGTTATTAATTTATGCAAAAGAGTTTTCTCCAAAAAAGCGAGCGAAACTATCACCGAAACGTCCCCTAAAAAAAACGTTAGGAAAAATGCTAAGAAAAGCGCCAGCAACAAAAAAAATGTTGCGACTGCATCTTTTGATAATCCATTGATCTTCTCTCGTGATCAGCACCCTGTTTCACGCCAATTACTTAGCCCTAATGCGCTAAAAGTATTGTACCGTTTAAATAAAGGTGGCTTTGATGCTTACCTTGTTGGTGGTGGTGTTCGTGATATTTTATTAGGTTTTAAACCTAAAGATTTTGATATTGCAACCAATGCAACACCAGATGAAATTAAAGAATTATTCAGAAATTGTCGTTTAATAGGCCGACGTTTTCGATTAGCTCATATTGTTTTTGGTCGTGAAGTAATTGAAGTTGCTACGTTCCGAGGCCATCATGATAACGCTACTGACACAGAAAAAAGTAAAACAACCTCTAAGCAAAGCGAAGATGGTATGTTATTACGAGACAACATTTACGGCAGCATAGAAGAAGATGCTGAGCGTCGAGATTTTACTATTAATGCGCTTTATTATTCTGCTAAAGATTTTAAAGTCTATGATTTTGCTAATGGTGTTCAAGACGTAAACGATAAAGTTATTCGCCTAATTGGCGATCCTGAAACACGTTACCGTGAAGATCCTGTACGTATGTTGCGTGCTATTCGTTTTGCTACCAAACTCGATATGCAAATCAGTGCCGAAACCAAAGCCCCGATTAAAGAGCTTTCTTCGTTAATGGCCAATATACCTGCGGCGCGTTTGTTTGAAGAATTCTTAAAAATGTTTATCGCTGGTAAGGCGGTTGCTAACTTTGAGCAATTACGTAGTTATAACCTCTTTGGATATTTTTTCCCTGCCGTTGATCAAGCCCTCAACGATGAAGCTAATGAAAAATCCTTTTTGTTCAGATTTATTACGCTCGCGATGGAAAATACGGATAAACGCATTAATAACGACCAACGTGTAACCCCTGCATTTTTATTTGCCGCCATGCTTTGGTATCCACTACAAAAACATATTCAGCAAATTAAAGTGACGACGCAACTTACTCCGCAAGACATATTCTTTGCCGCCTTAAATGAAATAATGCCAGAACAGCAACGTAGTATTGCTATTCCAAAACGTTTTCAAGCTGTTATTAAAGATATTTGGATCCTGCAAGAGAAGTTAACTCGCCGCGAAGGTAAAAAAGCCTTTAAAACTTTAGAGCATCTTAAGTTTAGAGCCGGTTACGACTTCTTGTTACTACGCGCACAAATAGAAGATACCCCTGAACTTAATGAATTAGCACTTTGGTGGACCGACTTTCAAGAAGTCTCCAATGAAGCTCGTCTTCAAATGATCAAAGGCGTGAAATTACCACAAGGGTCTAAGCGACGTAGTCCAAAGAAACGTCGTAAGCCTGCAGCAAAACCAACTGAGTCATAACGGTAATTGATACATAAGAAGCTATGTCAAAAGTAACTCCTAAAGTCATGACAAAAGTAATAGCTTACATCGGCTTAGGTAGTAATTTATCAAACCCAAGGCTGCAAGTTAGTAATGCAGCTAAAGAAATTTCTACTATCTCAGCAAGTCATGTTATTGCCTTGTCAGCTCTGTATTTAAGTAAACCAATGGGACCGCAAGATCAAGATGATTACATCAATGCGGTAATTGCCATAGAAACGAGTTTATCGGCGCTAGCATTGTTAGATGCCTTGCAAGCAATAGAGAACACAGCGGGACGTGTTCGAAAAGATAACCGCTGGGGCGCAAGAATTCTAGATTGTGATATATTATTATATGGTAATGAATCAATCGAAGAAGAACGATTAACTGTTCCTCACTACGGGTTGAAATTACGAGAATTTGTTTTACTGCCACTAGTAGAAATTGCGCCTAATTTGCATTTACCAGACGGCTCTTCAATAAGCGTACTTGCTAGTGAAATCAGCAACAATGGCATGATCAAACTTAAACCAACTTAAACCTTAATTTAAAACTACTTAAACTTTAATTACAGCTGTTAGAATTATAATCCTTAGCGATATAATTGGTTATAATCCTAAGTATTAAAAATCATCACTTAATAGTTCAATCAACCTATTTGGAAAAGTAATGGCTAAAATAACGACTGCAAGCTTGCTTAAAATGAAAAATCAAGGCGAAAAAATATCTACTATCACCGCCTATGACGCCAGCTTCGCTAAACTATTTGATCAAGCAGGCATTCACGCCATACTTATTGGCGACTCTTTAGGCATGGTATTACAAGGCCAAGACAGCACATTACCTGTAACCATAGAAGATATGGCTTATCACACTCGATGTGTAAAACAGGGCGTTGAAGAAACCCTTATCATCGCTGACATGCCTTTTATGAGTTATTCAAATCAAGAACAAGCTTTAGCTAATGCAGGCCTGTTGATGCAAGCCGGTGCTAGCATGGTAAAAATGGAAGGCGGTGCTTGGCTAAACGACACTATTGCGGCTCTTGTTGAACGCGGTATTCCCGTTTGTGCTCATTTAGGTTTAACGCCGCAATCTGTTAATATATTTGGCGGTTTTAAAGTACAAGGCCGTGAAGACGATAAAGCTCAACAAATGATCGATGATGCTAAAGCACTTGAAGCTGCTGGCGCGCAACTATTAGTGCTTGAATGCATTCCAGCAACGTTAGGTGAAGCAATCACTAAAGCCCTGAAAATACCCACTATTGGTATTGGCGCAGGTAAAGATACTGACGGACAAATTCTGGTTATGCACGATGCTCTTGGCATTGCATGTAATTACATGCCTAAGTTTTCGCGCAACTTCTTAAAAGACACCGGTGATATTAAAAAAGCCGTTGAGCTATACATCAGTGAAGTGAGTGAAGGTAACTTCCCAGGTGACGAACACGTATTTAAGTAATAACTCATAATTTTCGAGCAGAAATGATCAAGTAATAAAAATTAACGGCAGATTAACCTATGAAAACAGTCAGTGAAATTAGTGAGTTACGTGCTCAAGTTAAAGAATGGCATCAACAAGGTTTAACCATAGCTTTTGTTCCTACTATGGGGAACTTGCATATAGGCCACGTTTCATTAGTTGATGAAGGACATAAACATGCCGATAAAGTTATTGCCAGTATCTTTGTTAATCCAATGCAATTTGGTGTAAATGAAGATATAGATAACTACCCTCGCACCATGGTTAATGATCAACAAAAATTAACCGATGCCGGTACTGATTTACTATTTACACCAACGCCTGAAATTATTTATCCAAAAGGCCTAGCGAAACAAAGTTTTGTTGAAGTACCTAATGTGTCTGATGGGTATTGCGGAGAAAGTCGTCCTGGTCATTTTCGGGGTGTTGCTACCGTTGTTTGTAAACTGTTTAACTTGGTACAACCCGACGTAGCTTGTTTTGGTTTGAAAGATTATCAACAAGTACAAGTGATTCAAACCATGGTTGAAGATTTTTCGATGCCAATAACTATCGTTCCTGTTGAAACGAAGAGAGAAGAAAGTGGCTTAGCATTAAGTTCTCGAAATGGTTATTTAACCGCTGAAGAAAAAGCCACCGCGCCTGTCCTGCAGAAAAGTTTGAAATGGTTAGCCGAACAAATCACTACGGGGTTTTCACAACAAGACAGTATTGATTTTATTGGTTTAGCTAAAGAAGCCGCTAACACCATTAATGCAGCCGGTTTAGAAACTGATTATCTACATGTATGCCACGCACAGACGTTGCAACCAGCAAGTGAGGATGATACTCAGTTAGTCATTTTAGCGGCAGCACATTGCGGTAAGGCTCGATTGATAGATAATTTACAAGTGAACCTTATTTAACCTACAAGAAATAGAGTTATCTAATTAACTCTATTTACCTTAAAAAATGGTTAATTAAGCCGCTTAGATCTTAAGCAAAGTAAGCCAAATATGACAACCATGAAAATAGAAATACTAACCACTCCTGTATTACTCTCACTTACTTGTTCCGTCTCTGGTAGTTCTGGTTCTGGAACCACTACTGGTAGCTCAGAAACGGCTATGAGCAAACGTAAAGCCAATTGAGCTTCAAATAAAGAGCTTGGTTCAACTGCAACTAAAGGTTGTTCATTGGCTGCATAAGTTCCTTCGGCAAAGCTAACATCATTACCTTGTAAACCTATAAAATATGGCATGGCAAAGGTATTACCGTTACGATAATTTGGCCAAAAATCATAGCTACTTGGCCCCCCACCTAAAACAAAATTCCAGGCAACAAAGTGTTTACCATGATGGGGATATCCTTCATGAGAGCCTCCGTTACCATAAAAATGACCGTTTCTTACACCATCCATTAATGTTGCATAAGGACTACCGGAGTGACTATCAATGCGTTGCTCAGGATACATTTTATAATTTAAGTAAACTGCGCCTGCATTTGAAAAACCAATACTCGGTCCATGATGGTGTCCAGCAAGATCTTCTACATTTTTTATTAGTACTCCGTAAGAACGTCGTTGGTGGATAGCCAAATGCCCTTTTTTCCCCGTAATTAATAGGTTGTCCAACGTAAGTGCCGCTGAGCCATCAATATATATGACTTGGTTCCAGTCTTTAAATTAACAGTTTCGGATCCAACCATTTTCAACATTGTCTAATCGAATAGCATTCCAAGCATAATCATGTATATCGTCTTTGTGATGATCAAACGTTTCAGGGTAACTATCCCAGTTACCTTTAAATAATATACTCTCAATGCCTACATTTTTAATAACATTATAACTCCGTACTTGGATGTCATCATCGGTCATATACAAGGTTATATGTAGAGGTTCATGTAAAGTTATTTGATTACCGTTAATTGCCGCTATGGTATGTAATTCTCGAAGCTTAAATCCTTGGCTTGATAATAAACGAGTCCATTCTGGTGCGATAGTTTGAGGAGAATAATAAGACTCTGCAAATTCGATGCTGTCGGTACGTAATAAAATACGTTGCCCAATAATTAACATCGATGAATCAGCAACTGTAATGTTATAACTTTCGCGCTCGGCTTTTTCTACCACTGTAGTCAGTGTGCTTTCGCTCATATCTCGTGGTGCAATCTCAAAAATGTGTCGACCATTTTTAACTTTCATCTTATCCATAAAAATTTCGGTAGTACCAACAATGCTACCTTTTAGCACTATATTGCTTGCACGAATAAAAATGTTTTCACCGACCGTTTCATTAGCGCTAACCATAAAACGACCTGGCGGAAATAAAACAACACCTCCACCTGCAAGTTCTGCAGCATCAATAGCTGCTTGAATTGCCACATCGTCATATTGTTCGTCATCAGCAACTGCGCCATAGTCCGTAACATTGAATACTTTCCATGAATTTAGATCAGGAATATCACTGTTGGAGTAATCATAACCCGCATATGAAAAATCAGGTAAGGTTGGCTCTTCACCTATTGATTTAGCATTAACAAATTGTTGCCATAATTCAGATTCGACGGCCCATATTGATGAGCTAAAGAATAAATAAATGAGTAGCGTTGCATAACGAATAAGAGAATTACGCATATATTCCTTGGTAACCAATTAAATTGACGGTGCCGATTAACGTTTATCAAGCTCTATTTTTTATCACGGACGTACCATAAACTCAACATAACGCTCACTATCGTAAGTAAATTATTTAACAAAAAAACCAGCAAAGATGCTGGTTTTTTCCGCTGACGAAACACAAAAAATAAATTAGTTAATTAACTTCTCTTGGGTTTGCTTTACTTGATTAGCAATAGTTAATAATGCAATACCATCAAAAAGAAAGTTAACACCAATAATCAAACCTATAATCCAAGCACTACCAAAAGGCCAACTTGTCAGAACAATTCCCCCAAGTACAAAAGAGACAACACCATTTAACAAGCTAAATATTTTAGCTGATGAGTGCAATTCAAAAGCAAGTACCATCGAAGTAAAGCCGCTAATCAATAAATAAATCGCGATTAATAAGCCTAGTACACCTAAAATTATAGCGGGATGGATAAATATTATTAATGATAATGCCATTAAAACAAAAGGTTTAAACCATAAAGACATGTTTTGCTTTTTATTATAAAAAGCATTAAATGCTAAAGGTAAGGCAGCTAAGAAGAAAATTCCGCTAACAAAAGTATTAAAAGCCATACCAATAAAATTAGGTACTAAAATACCTAAGGCGCCAATAATAATCATCACTATACCAACCACTTTTGTATTTTTTATAAAAGCGAGGTTTGACGTGGTCTAATTGATTAGACCACGTCAGTGACAGACAACAATGGCGTTAACGCTAAAGCCCCATTTGAAGGTTTACTTCACCCAGAAGTAATAGATTTAATCAACGAAGAACCATTAGCATTAAAACACTTATCAGCCTTAGTAATGGGTATTGAAAAAGATGGTAAAGATATCCCAGTATTATTGAAGCAATATCATAAATTGGGAGGGATATTTCATTGCACGGGTATAGATGTAAACTTCAATCACACCCCAGGTTTATTGCTCAGCGTAAATTTTCCTAAAGCTCCTGATAAGCTATTGAAAATGTTTATGGGTGACTCGAAAGAAGCCTATGTAAATTATGGCACGGTTAATTAGTAAGCCATAGGCTTTTACTAGGTTCGACTTTTTAATATTTTTTCATTACTCTATGTTCGCTACCAAAGTAATAACGAACACCTAAACCGAGTACATCATTATCATCTCTGTCGAGGCTAAAGCGTTGAGCAGTTAAGTAGATTTGAATACGCTGACTTAAGCTATAGTTAAACTCTGCACCAAACCATATGTCATTACCTTGAATGCTATCACTACCAACATCGCCATTAGCATCAAACGTGGTGTAATCTCCTTCCCAAATCCAATAACCAAGTGTACCTGAAATCTTAAAATATTCAGATATCGGCCATGAAGCAACAACCGCAATAGATAAACCATCACCCGACTGAGGATACACATGTTCAACATTATCATAAAAAGCATTTAAGTCTTCCGTACGCCCAGTAAAACCTACACTGCGTTCACCAAGGTCAATGTACGCCCCTTCCAATGCCCAGTAAGTATTGAACTGATAACCCGCCATTAAGCCAAACGAAAAATCGCTATCATCTAGATTTAGACTGCTCGCTTCAAATCCTGTTTTATCATAAAAGTGATTCATATTATTTTGGCTAATATTCGTTTGGGCAAAACCTAATTGTCCTCCTATATACCAGCCTATTTGACTATCACAAAACTTATAATTAACGTCATTTTCAATATTTGAGCAATCATTAGCGTACGTCGACAATGCCAATAATAACGGTCCTGCTGCACTTAGCTTTAAGGTGTTTTTAAATGTATGTGTCTTCATCTTAAACTTGACTCCTGCGACTATTAACCAAACAGCCTATTAACAATAATAATGGCCAGAAGAATGCACCACCACCTTTAGTGGTTGTTGCCGTAACCTCTATCACTTCTGTGACTTCAATCTCCCATTGACCTTCCTCTATATTACCTACACTGTCTTGTACGGTGTATATAATAACGACTTTTCCATAGAAGCTTGTCGCTGGGGTAAACATAGCTTGGCCATTCATATTAAAACTAACATTCACATTATCTACAGAAATTAAACTGAGTGTATCCCCTTCAGGATCAGTGTCATTGGCTAAGAGGTTTAAGCTAATACTATCTCCTTGACTGATTATACTGCTTTCATCACTAACAACGGGTGGTTTGCTCCATATCATATTGATAGTCACAACGGCATTGTCTGTTCCACCATTATTATCACTAATACCGTAATTAATAGTAATATCTCCGATATAGTTATTCGCGCTAACATAATAAATTTCCCCATTTACAATTGAAGCACTCCCTATATTAGCTATTACTGACGTGATGACTAATATATCACCATCTTCATCAGTATCATTAATAAGCACATTAATACTTTGTTCATTGTTAACAACCATTTCAACAACGTCATCTCCAGCAACGGGTAAATTATTCGTTGTTAACATTACACCAACACCACCGGGATCAATAATTGTACCGTTAGCCAAACCGTCATTATCATTAAGCCCGCCATCTTCGATTGTTAACTTAACGCACCAATCACCTTCTGTCAGTCCCACGGACCATTGATTACTTGCTGGCGGAGGACAATACCCAATTACACCTGCAACTGAGTGTAATTGGTTGTTTTCATTTTCAGAAAATGTTTCCCACCCTCTTATAGAGCTGTATTTACGATATACTGCTCCAGCTGGAATTGGTTGCACCTGTGGTAGTACAATTTGGTAATTCCCCCCTGATTTTGGTAAGCCTGTTGCAATATAGTCAAATATTCCGCCTATATTCACTGAATCAACATCAACACCAATACTTATATCAAGGTCATTCTCTGTTAACTGTAAACCACCCGTTTCACCTGCTGCCAAAGTATTACCTTTACGTAAACAGACACCTGGTTCACCTTCTACTAAGAAACTATTTTGTGTTAATACCTGCGAAGGCATTACGTTACATTTGGCTATAGTGTCTTGAAAGTCAGGAATACCATCTTGGTCGTTATCGCCGTAACCTTCCTCATCATCAGGTATCAAATCACCATCAGAATCAATATCAGTTAACACAGCTAAGTTAGTTAAAACCTCGAAGTAAGTGGTTTGAGTTGTCTTTAAGTTTCCTTCACCATCATCTATGGCAGTCATGCCAATGCTATAAATCCCTGAACTCAATTCACTAGGATCGAACGTGAGGGTATATTCGCCAACGTCATTGACGTTAATATCTGAATCATATAACCACTGTGTACTTACATTGTCATCATTCGGATCAAGTGCGATAGCAGATATAGTGACTAGACCACCATCAGGCGTAATTAATTGTCGTACCTCTGAATTTTGCGAACTGCTTAAGGTGATTTTCGGAGCAATATTGCTTTCCACAATGGTAATAACATGACTCGCTCTGTCACTGATATTTACTCCACTAAGATGCACAGTCAGCGTTTCATCACCCTCTATCAAGTTGTCTTGAATAAGATCGATCATCACGCTTTTTTGTGTGCCCGACTCAATGGCCACTTCCAGTGTATCAATATGATAATCACTCTCGTCCACACTACCGCTGATATCAAGCGTAATAACTACTGGGTACTGAGGTGCTTCACCATTAAGTAGAATATCTATGCTTACTGTTTTTCCTTCTACTGAAACTTGGTCTTTACCAAGAGAAATAAGGGGATGAACACTAATTTTCTGACTAGCTATTGCTGTTAACCCTGTTACCAGATCTGTCGCTTTCCAATAAGCAATACTATTACCTGGACTAAATAATGCATTACCACTTGTTAATGATATTGGAACAGATTGACCTTGATCATTAAGCGCTGTTGCCAAGCCTAAATCCACTTTAGTGAACAAACCTGAAGCATTAACATCTACCGCTTCAGGAACAGTAATAATAGGAGCTGTTTCAGTCAGGGCACCAGTGATAATCACATCGACAGATGTTTCGGAGAAGGCATTGTATCCATCTGTAATGGTATAAGTCAGCTCTACCTCACCCACAAAACCGGCTTGCGTTGTTAAGATGATACTCTCGCCGTCAGTGCTCACAGTTCCAAGGCTGGTTTTAGTGCCAATTATAGACAGTTTATCCCCATCAATATCCTTATCATTATCGAGAACATCAATGACATAAACATCATTCATGTTTAAAGTTAATGTTATCGAATCAGACTCTGCATGTGGTGCATCATTAGAGCCAACCCCTGTAATAGTCACTTCTTGTGAATCGGTGCCATCAATTGACCATACAAGGAAATTATCAGTAAATTGTTCCCCTAAAGACATCTCTTGAACAAAGGTATTGTAGTTATCTAAATCAAACGTCCAGTTACCTTCAATATCAATACTAAACATACCGAAAACGCCTAGTGTATCGGTTTGTCTAACAAAGCCATTCTCAGCTGTATCCTCATCTTCAACAATCAATATGCCGGATATTTGCGTAAAATCATCTTCTGTAGCAGCACCCATGGAGCTGCCAGCAATAGTTGCAATACCATTAACACCTGTGATCGTTACGGTGACTAATTGTGTTCCGGTTGAATCTGAGGAGATTGCGGTAAAGCTATCAATGAGTATTGTACCATCAGGTAATGCTTGTACCGTTGTATTGGTATTATCTAAGTCATAGGTCCAGTCGCCATTGGTAGCCAGAGTGAAATCACCGTAAGTACCTGCAGCATTTGCTTGAGCAACAAAGACCGCTTCGCCCGTGTCTTCATCTGTAATAGATAAACTACCGGTAACTTGAGTGCTGTTATCTTCCGTGGCCGCGCCTGTTGAAGTCCCTGTAATGGTCGCTATGCCGTTAACGCCAGTAATAGTGATAGTTACGACTTGTGAATCTGTACCATCAGCTGAAACCGCTGTGAAACTGTCCGTTAAGGTATCACCATTTATTAAGGCTTGAACGGTGCTATTGGCGTTATCTAAATCATACGTCCAGTTACCATTAGTGGCTAAGGTGAAATCACCGTAAGTACCTGCAGCATTTGCTTGAGCAACAAACACCACTTCGCCCGTATCTTCATCTGTAATAGATAAACTGCCAGTAACTTGAGTGCTGTTATCTTCTGTGGCTGCGCCTGTTGAAGTCCCGGTAATTGTTGCGACGCCGTTAACGCCGATAATAGTGATAGTTACGACTTGTGAATCTGTACCGTCTGCTGAGGTTGTGGTGAAACTATCAGTGAGTGTCGCACCATCAGGTAAT
>Ga0308011_10000665_pt1 | contig 17538 bp, 31 predicted proteins | sample Neamet177_FD_203144 | JGI IMG/M metagenome (GOLD analysis project Ga0308011, IMG submission 203144) | Marine microbial communities from water near the shore, Antarctic Ocean - #177 | ecosystem: Environmental > Aquatic > Marine > Unclassified | place: Southern Ocean | collected 2014-07-25 | reverse complement strand
TAATATATGAAAGAACTATTAAAAGATTTAAAACCTATCGTGAAAGCGGTTACGGTTACACATGAAATAGAGTTTATTAAAACTCTTAACACTCAACACACAGCCAACGGTGATGGCATTGTGAGAGCCATACTTGAAGAGTTAACACCCGCCACAGATGACAGCGGTCGCAGTACATTTGGTGAGCAGGTGGCAAACCTTGAAGCAGGTCTAGCAATTCATGGTGTTTATAAATTCTCTGAAATGTACGTTATAAAAAAGCAGTACATGAAGAAGCGAGCCATTAACGAAGGCGGTTACGCTAAGGCTTTGATACATTATGGACGCGTATTTGATAGCGTAGTTAACAAGGCTTTACGAAACAAGGCTTACACCTTGAGCAAGGAAGAAGCCAAGGAGTACGACCTCCACAAAGCAGAATTAAATAAGAAGCATGAAACTTTCTTCGCACCTGTTGAGCGTGTCGGTGAGTCATGGCTTCCTGTTAAGATGGAAGACATTGCATTTGTTGATGATGCCCAAGCGGGTGAATGGGAGTCAGGAGCAGAACCCTATGCGGGAACATCGTTTTTAGACAGCATTTAAATTTACTAGCCCTCTTAATTGAGGGCTTTTTATTGTCTAAAAATCGAGGTCGCTCGCTCGCTACGCTCGCTCGAAAGTCAAGAGCGATACGGTCAAACTAAAGTTTGTCCTAAGATGAAACTAAAAAGCAAGTTTCAAAACAGCAAGTCAAGAGCCACAGCGGGGGGTGGATTGGATTAGTCTGGGCGTTTCCTGTATTGGATTAGTCTGGGTGTAACGAAGTAGTATAGTAGTAACAATTATAAATAATAAAACAGGAGTAATAGTATGAGAGGTAACCCAATAACACAACGTCAAGTTAATAAGATGTTGGCATTTAAATCACAAGGCTTTAGCCATTCACAGATAGCAGTACTTATGAAACTAGGTGAGTCTACTATCTATCGTTATGTCCCACAGACTGAGACATTAGCTAAGGATTTCTTAAAACCAGCCAAACGTAAGAAGTCAGTACCTGTGAGAAGAGCTAAAGCTCAGACACACTACTCGATTGCTTGTAGTAAAGAGGTCTGGGATTATGTAACTGACTTAGCATTAAAGCAAGGACAACCTAAGCGTGACGTGATGAATAACATTGTAGTCAAGCACAGTAAGAGTTGGTTTAACTTCTAAGTTATGAAGTTTAATAAGAAACAAACAGACTACTTAGATAGAGTAGTCAAGGCTAACAACACTCGACAAGAACTAGCTGATGCTTTATTCAGTGTTCATTCTACAGTTGAAGATGATGTTATTAAATTAGGAAAGGACTGGGAGTCTCAGTGGTCTGACATTGACAGGTACGTCAGTGATAGATTCAATGAGATTCACGGTGCTGGATACAGGAGTTAATCATGGGACAATTTGAACAATCAATAAAAGAACAGATGCTTGCTGAATACCCTGCTATGGGTGTAGAGGTTAAGACATTTACTTACAACCATAATGGTATGACATTCGGGAGCATTGATGAAGTTGTTTACTTCCTAGCCAATAGGATGTGGGATACTTTCGATGAGGTACTAGATAATATTGAAGACAAAGGAGAAGCAGATGTATAAATTTGATGAACCACCACACTACACTGACCTAGCTGTTAAGTATGATGAAGCAGTTGATACAATCAAGGAACAGCGTGAAGAACTAGAAGACTATGATGAAACTCTACAAGAGAACGTCCACATGTCTCAGTTCTTATTAGAGATGGGCTACAACGGTAACCAACGTCACGCTATTAAGACTGGTCAAGAGGTAGACATTGAACCCGTTGATAAAGGTAAGTTTGACTTGATGAAGATTAGGTTAGAGCTTAGTGATATTAAAGTATTACTTAAGGAGAAGTCATGAGTAAAGTTAAGACACAACACCAGTGGTATCTCGAACACGAGCGTACGCTGGATGAAGTAGTAGGAGATGTCATTGTTTATAATGTAAGCCATCTTGTTACTGACCTATTAAATACTGATTGTTATGGTGATGATGAAGACCTAATCAATGTTACTTATAAGATTGATAATGATTACTCTGATGATGGCGGTGAGCCTCGGATGGTTGAAGCATTAGAGCATTGGATTGTAGTTGGTTGGTTTGGTGAGGAGCTACGTAAGAAAGGTGAGATGGTAGCTGAGTTCAAAGGCATACTAATCTGGGGTAGACAGACATCAGGACAAGCAATTAGTATGGACTATGTTGTCCAAGATGTCCTTAAAGACATCGTTCAAAGGAGAGATGAGTATGAGTTATGAAGATGAAGGTGGCGTGTTCACTTGCTGTATCTGTGACACTGAAACTAAAGGATGGGGTAACAATGCTTACCCAGTAAGAGACAACCATGGTGAATACTTTGAAGACCACGACCATTGTTGTGATGAATGTAATGCACAGGTAGTAGTACCTGAGCGCCTTAAGGAGATAGGACTATGAATAAGAATGAAGTAATAGATGGGGCATTTGAAGTAAGAGATTTAATCTTTAAGCTGGAGAGCGACCAGACTACTGATGATGCGTTTAGAATAACAGAAGATAAATTGTTAGATAGGATTGATGCTGTTATAGACTTTTTAGAGGAGTAGGATTATGAGCCACAAGGAAAGAGCAGTGATAACAGTGAACGATTTACTAGACCTGTACATCGGTGAAGACCATGATGGTTTACTTGATGTTAGGATTGTTAATGTATTAGATACCGCAGGTAATACCGTGGACAGAGCAGACGAGCTTGAGGTTATCTATGAATTAGAATGGGAGGATGATGTATGAATAACAAGACTGAACTAACTAAAGGTGAGCAGTTCATCTATGACTGGCAGTATAGACATCTAGATGATACATCATTCAGAGGACTACTAGCTAAGCTTATGGCTAAGGCAGACAGTGGTAACTTACAAGCCTTATGGCAAGGGTTCCCTGAAGAAGCTGATGCTATGGATAACTTCCATCACAAGGAAGGCTACTGGTCTATGATTGAAGACAAAGAACACGGTACTTATATGGAGGTAGCATCATGATAGTTCAAGCACGTAACAAAGCTAATGATTTAATACTAAAGAACCCTGACCTAGCATCAGACATCAATGAAGCATTTGACTTAATGATGAATGAGATTGAAGAAGGTGAGTCAGAGGAGACTGAGATTGAACACTTTTATTCTTACATACAGGAGCTAACATCATGAACCCTACAGATATAGCAATAGGTTTGGTTGAAGAAGGTGTAGTAACAAGTGACTCTATGTGGATGCTGTGCTTGAATCACATGACAGAAGATGAAGTACTTGATATGCTTAAGACTAATGAACTAACAGATGAGGAGATAGGATGAAAGACTTAGGAGAAGATGTAGTCTGGGATAATTACACACCCAAGAAACACGGACTGTTTAATACAATGAAACTTAATGATGCTTATCAATACGTTGATGATATAGTTGAGACTATGCCTAAGGACCAAAGGTTCATAGCATACACCGCAGCATACATTATGTACAACGCAGTGATTAGACACTATGAAGTTAACATGATTTGTACGGAGAACAAAGATGCTAGCGATTGAATGGTTTGAAATACTCATGGGTATTATGATATTATATCAAGCCTGGTTACTGTATTTAATAGGAGGAAACGATGGCGTATAACAAAGCACACAAGCTATCCGATGGCAGTGTCTGGACATCTAAAGAAGTAGCAGAGTCCACTGGTATTAGCATCACAACTATAAGATGTAGACTAGCCAGAACTAAGGATGTCAATATCGTTTTCGCCCCGAAGCTACAAACTAGCCCGAAGGGTGGACACTACAAACAATACAAGCTTACGGATGGCTCACTCTGGACAGTTCCAGAAGTTGCTGCCTACATTGATGCTAGTTCAACAACAGCAGGTGCTAGACTATGGCGGTCGAAAGACCCAGCTGTTGTACTGGCACCTGTATTAACACAGAAAGGCAGAGATGGTATCAAGTTGTCAAAGGATATACTAGACCGTATGTACTTTGCAGACAGAGATTGGTGGCTAACATTTGGGAGAGGCACATGACTATTCAAGGAGAATACCAAGCTAAGTACATGGTACTAACAGCGTGGGTTAGTGAGAAGACTGGGTTATCAGAAGACGCAGTCAATGAAGTGGTTGATGAGATGTATGCCAAGCACTTCAAGCAAGACTTAGAAGAGTACTGTAAGAAACTATACGAAGACGAGGACTTACGATGAGTGAATACTATGACGTACCAGTTACATTGAACGTAGTAATAGCAGTAACAGGTGAGACCAAACGTGAAGCAGAAGAGAAGCTTTATCGCCTGGACGATGAGGATTTGATATGTCTACTGGCAGAGCAGGTTCACTTTATGGACATGCCTGATGATACTACGGTACAATAACTATATTGTCTGAATCATACGCAGACTTTCGGGGTTACTAGATTATTCATTCCTCGTTAATCCCCCTTGTATGGGCTTGGTTGCCCTAAGTAACCACCAAATTAGTAAGAACATAAAACAATAAACCAAGGAGTACCATGCGTATCACACTAGAGCGAGAGTATAAATATCTCTTAAACAAAAGCACTGATTACAGAGCAGGTTGGTTAGCTTGTCGGGATAACTTAATCCCAGCCAACACCCAATACACTACCGAATTTGATGACGGGTATAGCGATTGCTATGCCAATAGTCAAACATCGTCTGAAGCATTTGATTATGTTGAAGGCATTTAATAAAACAATAAAGGAGTAACACATGTTAGTAGAAGGCGAAACAATCTTTAAGACATTCTTAACTGAACACGATACATACCAAGGTCAGTCGACTGGTAAGTATTCATTACAGATTAAACTAGATGGTGCAACAGCATCACGTTTAACCAAGGAAGGCGTAGTCATTAAGGAATACGAAGGTGAGCCTATCCGTAAGTTCACCAGTCGTTACGATGTACCTGTGTACATCAGTAAGACTGAGAAGTGGGAAGAAGAATTACCAAGTGGTACGAAAGTCAAGGTCAACTACATTACTAAGAAGCATCCAACAGCAGGTGAAGTACCTTATGTTCAGAGCATCTTAGTACTGGAGATGGGTGAAGGTATGGCGAACGACCCTAAGGCTGCATTGTTTGCAGACGAAGAGCAGTAAGCAGTAAGTGGAGTGGTTACCCTAAGTAACCCACTAATTATAAACCAGTAACCAAAGGATTAATATGAGTAAGTTTATTAAGCATACCAACTGTCCCAAATGTGGCAGTGAGAATAACCTAGCAGTCTATGATGACCATGAACATTGCTTCACCGAAGGGTGTGGGCATTGGACAGGCAACGCTACAGCTCAGGTTACTACCTCATTCAAGAGGAAGATAACAACAAGTACAGAGCTAGCAGTCAAGGGCATCTGGGGTTCAATACCTAAGCGTAGAATCTCTGAAGCTATCTGTAAGCAGTACAAAGTACGAGTAGCTGAAGATGGTAACACCCATTACTACCCATTCACAGACCAAGCTTGTCGAGTGACAGCCTACAAGGTACGTGATGTGCCAACCAAAGGCTTTCATATTGAAGGCAGCTTCAAAGAGACAGGCTTATTTGGTGAGTGTCTCTGGGATAAAGGTGGTAAGTACATCACTATCACTGAAGGTGAGGTAGATGCCTTGTCATTAGCTGAGGTATTCAATGGTAAGTGGGCGGTATGTTCATTAAAGAATGGTAGCTCTAGTGTTGAGTCTTCAATACAAGGTAGCTATGACTTCTTAGATTCCTTTGATTACATAGTCCTGGCGTTTGATAAAGATGACGCAGGAAAGAAAGCAATAGATAAAGCAATCGAGATGTTCTCACCTGAGAAGATTAAGATTATGTCCTACCCTGAGGGCTACAAAGACATCAGTGATATGCTACAAGCTGGACTTGTTAAAGAGATTACTGAATGTTTCTGGAACGCCAAAAGCTGGATGCCTCAAGACATCATAGGTGCTACACAACTGAAGGATACTTGGATGGAACGTCCAGAGAAAGCATCAGTTGAGTACCCTTGGGTGTGTCTGAATCAAATGACTAAAGGTTTCAGGCTTGGTGAGTTAGTAACTATCACATCAGGTACTGGTATGGGTAAATCATCTGTAGTCAGGGAGTTAGAATATCATTTACTAACACAAACACCAGACAAAGTGGGAGTGATTCACCTTGAAGAAACAAATGAACGTACCATTGATGGTCTAGTTGGTATTCATTTGAACAGACCTTACCATTTAGATGAGGTCAGGAACATAACTAAGCCTGAAGTAGCTGAAGAAGCCTTCGATGACCTGTTCACCAGAGAAGAAGGTGAAGCATTGACACTATATGATGGCAAAGAACTGTCCATTGAGAAGATAGTCAGCCGTATCAGGTTGATGGCTAAGGCACAGAACATCAAATGGATTGTACTTGACCATCTAAACTTGGTAATGTCTGGAGATGCTAAGGGTGATGAGCGTAGAAACATTGATGCTCTCATGACACAGCTACGTGAGGTAGTAGTTGAGACTAACATCGGCTTGTTCGTTGTGTCTCACCTATCAAGACAGCAAGGTACACCACATGAGGAAGGTGGAGCTATCTCATTGTCTCACTTACGTGGGTCACAAGGCATAGCACAGCTATCTAATATGGTGATTGCTCTAGAACGTAACCAACAAAGTGAAGACGCCTTAGTCAGGAACACAACAACACTAAGGATTCTAAAGAACAGATACACAGGCGAGACAGGCGTGACTGGGTATCTACAATACAACGCAGAGACTTCTAGACTTAAAGAAGTCGCAATGATGGATGAGGTATTTGGATGAGTAAAGCAATCTTCGACATAGAAACGAATGGTCTCAAGCCATCAGTTATATGGTGTATTGCGGTCAAGATAGTAGGCACTTGGGGTGAGACTGTAGTCTTTGAACCTAAGGATGTCCAGAAGTTTCCTCAATGGTTAAAGGATAACCAGATAGACACACTGATTGGTCATAATGTAATCAACTTTGACATCCCTGTCATCGAAAGGCTACTGAATTTCAAGTGGTGGGGTAAGTTAGAGGACACACTGGTGATGTCTAGACTGGATATGCCATCTCGTAAGGGTGGTCATAGCTTAGATGCTTGGGGTGAAAGACTAGGTGAAGCCAAAGGTGACTTCGGTAAGCAAGAAGATGCCTGGTCTACCTACACTGAGGACATGAAAGACTACTGTATTCAGGACGTTAATGTTACCAATATACTATACGGTATGTTGGTTAGACAGAAGCTAAGCCCAGTAGCACTAGAATTAGAACAAGAAGTAGCTAGGATTATCAATGAACAGCGTGAGAATGGCTGGGACTTTGACACTAAGGCTGCCATTACACTACAAGCAGAGCTAAAGCAGGAGATGTTCAAGGCTGAAGACGAGGTGAGAGAAGTCTTTGTACCATTGAAGACATTCAAACCAATTAGTTTTCCTAAAGCCCCTTATACAATCGAGGGGGAAGTGTCATCTGCACTACAAAGACACCTTGACCAGCTGGCTTACATCGATGTTGATGAAGGTTGGGGTTATGACACCTATCCTATCTTTAACTTAGGCAGTAGGAAACAGATAGCTCGACACCTAATACACTATGGATGGGAGCCAACTGAGTTCACTGAGCAAGGTTCAGTCCAAGTATCAGAGACTATACTGGAGAATGTAGACTTCCCTGAGGGTAAGTTGATAGCTAGGTACCTAATGCTACAGAAAAGACTGGGCTTAGTGTCCGCTTGGATACAAGCAGCGGGTGTTTTAGATAAGATACACGGATATATTAACCCAATTGGTACTATCACTGGAAGAATGACACATAGTAACCCTAACATAGCACAGGTACCCTCAGCGGGTAGCGCTTATGGTAAGGAATCTAGACAGTTGTTCGGTGTTAGACCAGGGTATAAGTTAGTAGGTTGTGATGCTAGTGGTCTGGAGTTACGGATGCTGGCACACTATATGGACGATGAGCAATACACTAAGGAGGCAACAGATGGAGATATACACACAGCAAATCAAGTGGCTGCAGGACTTGAATCAAGAAATCAGGCAAAGACTTTCATCTATGCTTTCCTGTACGGAGCTGGAGACGAGAAGATTGGAAGCGTTGTCGGAGGAACAAGTACAGATGGTAAACGACTTAAGAAGAACTTCCTCGATAATACGCCAGCACTTAGAGATTTACGAAAGCGAGTTACAAAGCTGTCTGAGAAAGGCACAATCGAAGCCTTAGATGGCAGGAAGATACACATTAGAAGCACACACGCTGCATTGAATATGCTACTACAGTCAGCTGGGGCAATCGTTATGAAGAAAGCTCTAGTATTATTGGAAGGTTATGCAAAGCAGTACAAGATTGATTACAAATTCGTGGGTAATATTCACGATGAGATTCAAACAGAAGTAAGGGAAGACCAAGCTGAGTTCTTCGGGAGCTTAGCAGTAGGTAGCATCATAGAAGCAGGCGTAGCATTTGATATGAAATGTCCTCTTGATGCTGAATTTAAGATAGGTAATAACTGGGCTGAAACCCACTAGGAGATACTATGAGTTTATACTATGATTTACAAGACCCGTCTTTACAGGGGCAACCATACTACTTAGGTGATGGTGAGTACTTATATCCACCAGTAGAAAAAGAGTCCTTATTCAAAAGCGTATGGACACCAAAAGACACAGGAGAAAAGCATGAAGAAGATTGAAAGTTTAGTAGAAGACATCTATGAGGTGTTAAAGACAAACCAAGCAGCAGAAGGTGTTGATGTTGAGAAAGTGATTGATGATTTCGGAGAGGCTATGAAGAATATCCTTAAGAATCAAGTACTTACGAAGCATGACGACAAGCGTACGTTGCGTATGAGTAACATTGGTAAGCAGGAATTGTACCTGTGGTATCTACATAATGGTTATGAAGCTGAGAAGATGACATCACAGACGTTGATGAAGTTCTTATATGGTCATGCGACTGAGGAATTAGTACTTGCACTGGCTGAATTGTCTGGGCATACAGTTACTAACAAACAAGGCAAGGCAGAAGTTGAAGGCATCAAAGGTTCTATGGACTGTGTTATTGATGGTGTGTTGATTGATGTTAAGACAGCATCACCCTTCGGATTCAAGAAGTTTAAGGAAGGTTCAGTAAGAAGTGATGACCCATTCGGTTATTTAGACCAGCTCCGAGGATACGCTGAATCGTTAGGTAAGGACGAAGGTGGATGGTTAGTGATTGATAAGACGAACGGTGCCTTATGCACTAACATTGAGAGCTTCAAGTACGATGATGACATCAAAGATAGGATTAAGTACCTGAAATGTATGGTTGAAGACAACATCTCACCTGAGAAATGCTTTGCACCTGTACCTGATGGTAAGTCTGGGAACTTAAAGTTAGCTATGCAATGTAGTTACTGTGTTTACAAACGTCATTGTTACCCTGAAGTTAAGGTGTTTAGTTACTCAACTGGTCCAAGGTTCCTGACTAAAATAGTCAACTACCCTAAGGTTAATGAGATTTATGATTACTTTGATGAGAAATAAGGTAGACTTATAAGTTCACGAGGAGAATTAAGTGAAAGTAATATTCGATATAGCCCCAGTTGTAGCATCTAGACCTAGAGTCACACGTTGGAGTACCTTCTTCCCAAAGAAGTACACCCAATTCAAAGAAGATATGACTGAGCTTACCAAGGATATTACCTTCGTACCTACTGACAAGCTCATATACGCTCAGATAACCTTTTATGTAGCAATCCCCAAGTCTTGGTCTAAGAAGAAGAAAGCAGCCAAGGATGGGAAGTTCTGTGACAATAACGCAGACATCGATAACTATTGTAAAGCTATTCTAGATTCACTGGAAGGTGTGTACTTTGAGAATGACAAGCAGGTGGCTATGATACGAGCAATGAAGTATTACTCAGTCACTCCCCGTATTGAATACATACAAACGGAGCTTGACAATGAATAAAGAACAGATATGTGAGACCTTAGCAGAAGACTACGCAGACAGGGTAGCTAAAAGTGGCAAGAACTATGATGATGCTTATGAACATTACCTGAGCAGATGCCTGAAACGCAAGTATGAGGAACTAAAAAGCCAGCTTGTTTCGGCTGGCTTAGATAAGTCTGGGTTTCTGTTCAGTGACCGTTAGAACTTAACATCCAGACTTAGAGGGTCTACATCAGCTCTGGAAGCTATGACATCATTAACAATGTCTAAGCGTTCCTGAAGTATGACAGCCTGAGCTTCATCACCTTTCTTAATTTCAGTTCCTAACTGGGCAGCCAGTGTCTCTAAATCAGCATCTTCCATCTGGAAAGCTTGTGACTTTAATGCTTCGTTAGGGTTAGTGGCGTCTATTCTTAAGTCACCCTGTGAGTTACGATTACCTTGTAAACCTCTAGCACCTTTACGTGCTGCTTTACTTACTGCTCTTCCGAATCCCATATATTACTCCTGTGTTTAGTTAAACCAGCTAGAAAAGTCTACTTCTTTAGCTTTTGCTTGTTTCAATTCTGAACCATCCATATCACCTGTACCAATCTCATGAGTATCCCAGTAAGAATCTTCATTATCAACAGTCCAGAAGTTCTGACCTTCTAACTTATGGTAACCATTCTGATTTTCAGATTTCACTTCTGGCGCAGTCTCTGGTTTTTCTTCAGGTTGCTCAATGCCATCAGGTTGGTATAAATCAACCTTCTCTTTCGGTCCTTCAATGAAGTCACCTTGTGAGTTACGGTCACCGCTTAACATTCTGTCAGCAATAACTGCACCTGTTAAAGTACCAGCAGTAGCTAGCTCTTTATTACGGTCAGTTAAACCAAACTTTCTAGTCTCACCATTATCAGTCTTAGCTACTTGACGTTCACCTTTATGCTTAATAGGTAAACCACCTTTAGTAGGTTCACCAACTACTTCTCCAGACTTAGTACCTCGTTTATCAGGTAAGTTCTTCTTGGTCATCTTCGGGGTAAACATACCCTTAGTACCTTTAACTATATCTTTAGGGTTCTTCTTAACGACACCAGCTAGAGCTAAAGCAGCTTCAGGTGGAATACCTAGCTTCTCAGCAGCAGACATAATCATATCACTTACACCTGTCTCACCTGGAATTATCTCAGAAGTAACACCACCGTTCTCCCACTCGTCCATTTGCTTCTCAGCAACCATAGTAGCTTGTTCATTAGGATTAGTATTAGTAGAAACTTGGTCAGTCTCTGACTTAGTAAAGTCTTCAGGTACCATATCTGATATTTGAGGAAACTCTAAAGCTATACCATGAGCTTCATCAACATCTAAACCCCAGTTCTCAGCAAAGGTTTCAAAGTCTCCTGAGATGGAAGCTTCTGTGTACTCTTCCATGAACTGTTCATTCATCTCATCTTGGTCTTTACTTATATCTTCTTCTAACATTGTATTCTCCATTTAATTAATCTTTAGATTGGTACTGCGCAAAACCAACACCACCAGTACTTATTCGTTCTAATGCTTCTTGCCATGTAATTCTGTCGTCAAACGCAGGTCCGATTACAATAGGTGTAAACTTCTTAGCTAACCACTTAAAGTAATGACTACCATCTTTATCTGAGATAGCAGGTCCATAAGGGTTGTCACCTTTAAGGGTAAACCATTGTTTATTCATCATACCTTCAATAGCTGTTTTAGGTAGTATAGCTCCTTTATTCATAAGGGTATGTCTAAAGTTAGTCACCCAGTGAATAGGTTCAACAATCTGCTTAGAGATTACCATGGTCTCACCACCACCTAAATCTAACTTACCTGTAATCCAGAACTTCATAAACTCATCAAAGTCAGGCTCAGGTGATTCAGGTCCTTCAAACATACCATTAGCTTGTGACAATGTCCACCATAAAGCAGTTGTCTGTATTCCAGCACGAGTAGTATAACCAGCATACATCTTCCAAGCAGCTAGTATTTCTGTAGCTTCTGGAGTACTCAGCTTAGGGTTCTTGTGGAACGCCTTCAACCAACCTTCGTTACTAAGAACTTTAGCTGCTCTCATTGACAAAGGTACAAGGTTACCAACAATCCTAAGGTTAGATACAGTCCAGTCAGGTGCAAACAATACAGCATTAAACCACTTTCTATTGTTAGCAGGCATTGCCGCAGCTATATGTGGAGCTATCTTACCTCTGATACTATGTGGATTCTTCTCAGCAAACTTATACAATCTAGAAGCAAAGCCATCCCAATCAAGTCCACCAAAAGCATCATTAGCAAAGACAGCTGCTTGTTGACTAGCACGGTCATACTTAACACCACGCTCCATTAGCTTCTGACGTTGTTGTAAGAAAGCAGCAACCTTAAATCTATCGTGTAGTTGAGACCAAGTAATATGGTCCATTGTTTTAAACACCTTAGCTGGTATGCTGTTCTCACCAGTATGTCTAGCAAGGAAGTCATCCATTTCCTTAGTACCTGGGTTAAGTGTCTGTCTAGTCTTAGTATCACCTACACCTAGTTTCCAACTAATAGCTTCTTCAACAATCTGTTGATAAGTACCAGTACCTAACTCAAGGTGAGACCAATCTAAATCAACTTCACTTCCATCTGGACGTTGAACCTTTAAACCTTTACCAACTTTACCTTTAGTATAAGAGCCACCTAAGCCTTTCAAAGCACCTGCAACACCCATAGTGTAAGAAAACGATAGTACTAGAGCTTGAGCATGGAATAACGAACCAAATACAGACAATCGTTTAAGACCATTACCAAACTTTAAAGCACTCTCAGCAAGGTCAGCAGCACTACCTTTTCTAATAGTCTTGAAATGACCATCAATTAGGTTCTTAACATTAGAGTGTGCTACATAACCTCTCAGTGAAGGATGATTAAAGTATTCATAGTTTGTAGCTTCTTCGCTAGTTAAACCTTTACCTGCTTTGTTATACCTCTTACTAAGCAGTGAAGCTTTTCCAGTTGTTAAAGCCTCCAGGTCTTCCTTACGCATCATTGCAGGTATCCGACCAGAGTCAAACTCTAGGTTGTACTCACGCAATGAATCAATCATTCTACGTCCATAAACAGCCTTAGTCATAGCTTTACTGTATATATCTAAAGCTATCACAGGGTCTAGGATTACGTTCATTTCAGGGAACTGTCTGTCAATCTCTTCAAGAGTACCCATCATAGTTCTACGTTCACCACTAGGTGTATGTGTACTACCATATTTAGTAACAAGCTTTTCCAAGAAGTCTTCATCAATCTCTTTACGGAAGATATGTGGAAAGTAGTTATACAAGAATGTACCTGTTTTATTCTTCTCAACCTTACCAAACTTAATACGAGATACATCTTTAGACTTGTTAAGTATCCCAGCATCAACAGCTTCATTACCGATGATGTTTAGCATAACTCTAACTTCGTCTCTAACTGATTGCATAGACTTGTCTTTAAACTTCATAGCACCATCACCTATCTCAAGAGACCTAACTAAAGCAGCTCTATCCTTAGGTGTTACAAAGACTTGGTCAACTCTTTCAAGTATGTTCTGCATCTTGTATTCAGTAATCTTAGCAAGTACAGCATGGTCAGCCGATTGTTCAGAGAAAGCACGTTTAGTAGCTATCACTGAAGCATTAAGTGACTTGTTTAAAGTAGTCATTAACTTAGCACCACCAAACTTACCAGCTATAGCACCTGCAGCTAGACCATAGAGACCTTCACCATCAGCACTAACTTCAGCAAGACCATAACCTACAGCACCTAAAGCAACTGCGGACTTAATAGGTGAGTCAGCTAAAGCACTAGCTATACGTCCAGGAGGTGGAGGAGTTGCCTCTTCTTCAGCAGCGACTGCCTTAGCTTGAGCTTCACTTGGACTATCCTGTTTAGATTGTTTAAACTTCTGGTCTGCCTTGTCTAATTCAGACTTAGCTAACCTAACAGCTTGAGCATCTAAGTCAACAGGTAAACCCTCAACTGAACCATTCTTCTTGATGTGGTCTAATACTAATACGCCCTTAGCTTTTTCTTTAGCTAGAACTAATGCCTCGTAAGCATCTCTGTTTTTAAGGGTGGCTATCTCTTTAGGTGTTAAACCTTTAATCGATACACCATTAACTTCACCTTCATCAGCAATTCTTTGTTTGATATTACGAAACTCTTTCTCAAGAGCTTGTCTATCTAAATACGTTATCATCTTACCTGTAGTAGGGTCAGGTACTGAGTAAGCAACACCACGTCCGCCTGTGTCTTTCACTTGTTTAACTTCTTGTGTATAACCAGAGTCTTCAAGGATAGTAGTCTTCTTAGCTTGAGCTGAGATATTAGCATCATCTTGCTTACTCACCATCTTAGCAGCTATGTCATTAAGACCTTTAAGGTTCTCCTGTGACGCTTGGAATACTTTATCAGTACCTGCTTTACCTAAGCGTTCACCTGTACTAGCTACTGAACCTGCTCCTACTGTAGCTACTTCATCCATAACACCAGCATTTCTAAGTTTAGAGCCAGTACCCATCAGACCAAGTCCACCTAACACACCGAAGACAGAGCCAAAAGTAGCACCTTGTTCAACATGATTATAGTTGACCTTACCTTCATCTAATAATGAGTAGGCAGCTTCATAACCACCACCTGATAAAGTACCAGCACTTACACCAGTACCTAAGTAAGCTAGATTTCTAAGAGCTTTAGGTTTAATCTTGTTTAATTTGTTATGTACTTTAGTTAGTATGCTTGTACCTTTACCTACCTTCCCAGTTAAACCGAAGAAACCTAGAATTGATAAAGGTATATCTTTAACTATCTCACCAGCAAGTAGACCAGCTAAGGCAGCAGGGCTATCCACAGCGAACTGCATTACTTCACTAATACCTGCTGCTTCACCTGCATCATTACCCCAAGCATCATTAAATGAGTTACCGTTGTCGAATAAAGTAGCATCACGGTCACCACCTAAAGTAGAGTGAACATAGTCCAAGTCTTCTTCAAGTAAACGCTTACGTTCTAGTACTTCCTCAAACTGAGTAGCTTCTTCTTCAGTGAAGTTACGCTCAGCACCTAAGTCTGTGTACGCTTGAATGACATTATTAAGCTCATTCAAACCGTAGTCCACAGCATTACGTTGGATGTACCATTTACGTTGGTCTTCCTCAGAGTAAAGCTCAGACAAAGCTTGTCCTGATAAACCACCTGTAGCCCACGCTTGTTGTCCTAAGTCAGTAGTTAAATCCTGATTAGACGAGAACATATTCCAGAAGTTAGTTTCCTCTGGTGCAAAGGCTTTCTTTATCGTTGCTTGTTGAGCAGCTTCAGCTGGATTGTATGACAGCATTATTAAGCACCGCCTGGCATAGTCTCATAAGGTTGTGTTTTAACTGGTTTATAATTGTATAATGTACCTTTAGCCCACGGAGGTCTAGGGTCAGCATTGTATTCTTCTTGTGAAATTGTAGGTTGAGCGCCTGTAACTGGAGGTACTTGTGTACCAGTCCTAGTGCCATTGCCTCTATCAACACCTTGAATAGAACTTAGAGGTCTACTCTGATTAGATGAACCACCTGGCATTTGACCTTTATTAAGACTCATAAAGTCAGTCTTACCTTGCTTAAGCTCAGCTGTTAATGAGGCAGCTAAACGACTAGCGGAGCCTTTAGCCATACCATCTTCTACTAGCCTGTTAATAACCAAAGTTACATCAGAAGCAGAACCAACAGATTCTAATTCTTCAGGTGTTATTTTACCTTTGAGCATACGCCCTGCCCACTCTTTAACAGTAGCAGGTTCTTGTTCTGTAACCCAGGCTTTACCTAGAGCTGACTTGCTTTTAGTAGAGTTAAGGTCTTGGTCACTCTTCTGAAGAGCGTTCAACGACTTATTAAACTCCATCCAAGCATCGACATTAACCGCTTTGATTGCATCAAGCGCTGCCTTTCTACCCTCAGAAGTATCGAAGTCAGCTCCTTTAACAATCTCCTCAACAGCTAATTTGTCAGCTTGTAGCTTTTCTTCTTCGTTCTGAACACCAAGCATACCACGTGCGCCTTGACCAACTAAATCAGTCGCAGGTTTGTAGTCTTCTTGGCTCATGTAGAACATTCCATTTGGTGTAAATGCCATAATTATCTCCTAAAAGTCCATGTAGTCATCGCCAGTAGGTGCCGTAGTACGGCTATCCCACGCCTTAGCTACATTACCAAACATACTAGCATTATTCATATAACGATTAGCTTGTGATGCTCCTCTAGCTTGAGCTGCATTACTAGCTACGTTAGCAGAGTTGTTAGCAACACTAGACATTCCTGTTCCAATACCTCTACCTGTCTCAGCATACTTCTGAGGCATCTGACCGATAGCTTCAGCTTGAGATAAGTCACTAGCAGACCTACCTCTATAAGTATCAATGTAACCTTGAGCTTGGTCTAAACCAGCGTACTGGGCTTGCAAGTCTTGCTGTTGCTGAGCATCCAATAGAGCGTTCATTTGCATACCACCGCCAGTAGAACCAAACATACCTTGACCTAGTAAACGCTTCTCCATAGTAAGTCTGTCTTCTGCTTGCTGTGGTGCGTATAAAGCTCGCTGTTGTTCATAGAACTTCTGACCAGCAGCCATGGGGTCTGCTTCCATCCCAGCAATGTACCCACGCTGGTCCTTGGCTCCCTGCATCGCAAGGTCATACTCGCTTTGCCATGGGGCTGATAACTCCAGATTAAGTTCTCTGCCATCTTGGTCAAACTTAGCTGAACCAAAGGCACCTTGGACATCCCAAGGTCTAGCCTCTTCTCGAGCTAACGCTGCTTCTCTAGATGCAGCATCTGAAGCTGCTCCTTGAGCTTTGGCTGCCTTCTTTGCTGAATAGAGACCTACTGCTGCTGAAGCGACAGCAGTCCAGAAAGGCTTGAACATCATTTTAGCAGCCCAGTGGTCTGCTCTTTTAAATAAGTTAAGTGGTGATATAAACATAGTCATTCTCCTTTTAAATTCCGTTATCTCTTCTGAGGGAACAAGTTGTTCCACCATTGTGTGAGGTGTTAGCGCCTGTAACTGAATGACCTTCCCATAAATAAAAGGAAGTTGAATCATCCCCTGTAAAAGTACCATCGCTCGTAACCATACGATACCCTTTATGTAGCACTACATCCCAGCGTGTATCGCTACCTGGACCTACACTATACGAAGAAGACTTAATAGCAGCAACATAAGTACTCTTTAGTTGAGCAATAGCGTTTTCTAAGTTCTGGGAATCAGGTGCTAAACCAAAACTATAAAGCGTAGTCTCTGATGAATAATCTCCAACCCCCCAAACCTTGGTACTTCCAAAGTAAACCTCGCCTACCGCAGAAGGAGAGCTTACAGTAGAACCGTTACTCGCTATCGTATGAGTGTACCAGTTTAAAGAAGTACCATTGAAAGTTATTGACATTATGTTGTACTAATAGTTAATGTTGTTCCTGCCAACGAAGCCTTTACACCACCAAGTGTAGAAGATGTCGCAGC
>Ga0308011_10000664_pt1 | contig 17544 bp, 17 predicted proteins | sample Neamet177_FD_203144 | JGI IMG/M metagenome (GOLD analysis project Ga0308011, IMG submission 203144) | Marine microbial communities from water near the shore, Antarctic Ocean - #177 | ecosystem: Environmental > Aquatic > Marine > Unclassified | place: Southern Ocean | collected 2014-07-25 | reverse complement strand
ACAAGAAAGAAAAATAAGTGAGATTAGTAGTAGAAAAGTGTTACGCATTTCTTGTCGCTTTTACTTGTTTTATGCGTTTTTTATCTAACGCTTCAATTGTAAACGTATAATTCTTGAAGTTTATTTTCTCTCCTTTTTTCGGGAATTTACCAGAAATTTCTAAAATAAAACCAGCAATGGTTTCACTTTCGCCTTTTTCTTCTTCAAAAATTTCTTCATCTTCATCATCTAAAACCCTACAGAAATCTTTAATACTTGTTTTTCCTTCAAAAATGTAAGTATTTTCATCAATTTTAGAATAGGCTAAATCTTCATCATCAAACTCATCGTTTATATCTCCAACAATTTCCTCAATAACGTCCTCTAGAGTCACTAAACCACTTGTACCTCCATATTCATCTACTACAATTGCCAAATGATTTTTACGTGCTTTAAAGTCGCTTAATAAGTCATCTAATTTTTTATTTTCAGGAACAAAAAAAGCTTCGCGTATTAAATCTTGCCATTTAAAATTTTCCTTATTTAAATGTGCTAATAAATCTTTTGCGTATAAAACGCCAATTATATTATCGACACTTTCTTTGTAAACAGGATTTCTAGAATATCCGTTTTCTAAAATTTTCTCTAAAACCCCTTCATAAGTTTCATCACTAGAAAGTGCAAAAATATCTATTCTAGGTTTCATGATTTGCACAGTTTCTGTGTTCCCAAAATTCACGATTCCTTCTAAAATTTTTTGCTCGTCTTTTGTTGTGGCTCCCTGAGAAGTCAGCTCTAATGCTTGTGATAAAGTTTCAACAGAGAAATTAGTGTTTTTGCTACCTAATTTATTTTCAAAAAACTTAGTTAACGTAATTAAAGGCATGCTAAAAGGCGTTAAAAGAATGTTTATAACATGAATAAATTTAGACATTGTTTTTGAAAAACGAAGCGCATTTCTAGAAGCGTATACTTTCGGTAAAACCTCTCCGAATAAGAGAATTAAAAAAGTAACAAGTATTATTTCAACTAAAAAACGAACAGGAACTATAAAAAAATAAAGGTCTAATTGATAGGTGAAATCACTAAATAAGCTTTCTGCTAAAGACGCAAATAACAACACAATTAAAATATTGATAAAGTTATTTGTAATTAAAATTGTTGCTAATAATTTTCTAGGGCTTTCTAATAACTTTACAATAATATTTTCTTCTTTTCCGTCATTAGAAAGTTTGTTTAAATCTGTTTGAGAAAGAGAGAAAAACGCAACTTCTGTTCCGGAAATTAATGCAGAACTTAAAAGTAAGGCAATTAAAACAATGGCATTAAATGCCGTTAAAAAATCAATAGAAGTAAATAATAAAAATAAAGGTTCGGGATCTGGGTCCAAATTTTAAAAGTTTAATTAATTAAAAAGGTACATCATCATTTTCTTCTGGTGCAACCGATTTTGGGCTTTCAGAAGGTTTTTGACTTTGTGGAGAATTGTTATTATTTTCAAGACTCTTTTTTGTCGTTAAAAAAGTCATTTCATTTACATGAATTTCCGTTGAATAGCGCTTCACTCCATCTTGTTCCCATTGACGGTTTTTTAATTTTCCTTCAACATATACTTTATCGCCTTTTGATAAATATTTTTCGCAAATTTCTGCCAATTTATTTCTAACAACAATATTGTGCCAATCTGTATTTGTTACTTTTTCGCCGGTTTGTTTACTTGTGTAGCTTTCGCTAGTCGCAATAGGGAATCTTCCAATAGAATTGCCTCCATCAAAATAATGCATCTTTACATCATCACCTAAATTACCAATTAAAATTACCTTGTTTATTGTACCAGCCATTGCATTTGTATTTACAGATCAAATGTACTAAAAAATTCAATTACTTTTCAGTTTCAAATATTTCTAAAAAATTCGCAATTAAAACAGGAACAGGATATTTTTTAATCGCATTCCATTCTATTTTTGCTTCGGATGAAGTTGCTGTTTCTACAATCCAGAATTGTGTATATAAATGTTGATGCGATAATTTATGTACAATTTCTTTTTTGTTGAAGAGTGAAATTGTTGTCTCATTAGGAAATAAATTGATAAATTCTTCTGATGAAACAAGTTCGTTTTTATCAATATTAGTATCACTTTCAATCAATGGGAATTGATATAAGCCTTGCCAGATTCCTTTTCCTTTTCTTTCGGATAAGATTGTTTTATCAGCATCAGTTTTAACTACCAAAAAATTAAAATATCGATTTCTGACCTTTATTTTTTTCTCTTTTACGGGTAATTCTTTCGTTAATTTTTTTTCTAAAGCCACACAACTATTCGCAAAAGGACAAGTTTCACACAAAGGATTTTGAGGTTTGCAATGAAGCGCGCCAAAATCCATAATTGCTTGATTGTGTGCTCCTGGTTGCGTTTCATCAATTAAAGTTTGTGCTAAAGCTTTAAACTCTTTAATTCCTGCGGATGAATTTATAGCTGTTTTAATGCCGAAATAACGAGACAAAACTCTGTAGACGTTTCCGTCAACAACAGCAGTTGGTTCATTAAAACAAATCGATGCTATTGCTGAAGCGGTATAATCTCCGATTCCTTTTAGTTTAATTATTTCTGTATAAGTTGATGGGAATTCACCATTAAATTCGTTTGCAATTTGTTTTGCAGAATGATGTAGGTTTCTTGCACGTGAGTAATAACCTAAACCTTGCCACATCTTTAAAACGGTGCTTTCATCCGCTTTAGCGAGATCAAAAACAGTTGGAAAATTTTCGACAAATTTTAAATAATATGCCATTCCTTGAGCAACTCTTGTTTGTTGCAACATAATTTCTGATAACCATATAAAATATGGATTCTTGGTTTTACGCCAGGGCAATTCCCTATTGTTTTGTAAGTACCAGTATATTAATGTGTTAGAAAATTTCATTGATTAAAAATAGATTTGCAATATTACATTTTAAAATTCATGTAAATTTAAGCCTTTATCTTTTCGGAATTGATTAATTATCATATATTTGCATCCGCATTTTTGGGGGTAAATTAATAAAAAAACAGTAAAAATAGAGACATGACGAAAGCAGATATCGTATCAAAAATTTCAGATAAATCAGGAATCGAAAAAACAGATGTATTAGCAACTGTTGAAGCATTCATGAGTGAGGTTAAAGATGCATTGGAAAGTGGCGATAACGTTTACTTAAGAGGTTTTGGTAGTTTTATTATCAAAACGAGAGCAGAGAAAACTGGTAGAAATATTTCTAAGAATACAACTATTAAGATTCCAGCTCACAATATTCCAGCTTTTAAACCAGCAAAAACTTTTACTGAAGGAGTAAAAAATAAAGTAGCTGTAAAATAACACAATATTAATCTAAACCTATATAGGTTTAAAAAACAACAGAACATTATGCCAAGCGGTAAAAAAAGAAAGAGAGCAAAAATCTCTACACACAAAAGAAAGAAAAGAGCTAGAGCAAACAGACACAAGAAAAAGTAAGCATCTGCTTACTTTTTCGTTTATTGTTTAGCGAAAAAGTAAAAAAAAAGTTCATTGACATCGAGGTTAAACGAACCTCACCGGGTATTACAAATACCTGACAATATTAACCCATCTGCACAATTAAGTGTAGTTAAAAACCATTTCAGCATGAAAACAGAATTAATAATTCGTTCAAATTCATCTGATATTGATTTTGCCTTATTAAGAGATGGAAAACTTATTGAATTGAATAATGAAACAACTGGTAATAAATTTTCTGTTGGCGATATTTTTTTAGCCAAAATAGGAAAGGTATTAACAGGTTTAAATGCAGCCTTTGTAAATGTAGGTTACCCAAAAGACGGGTTTTTACATTATCATGATTTAGGTGCGCAAGTAAACTCATTAAACGAATTCGTTAAGAAAGTAAGCACAGGTAAGTACAAAGAATTCACTTTAAAGAACTTCCGATTTCAGGAAGAGATTAACAAAGACGGTAGTATTAACAATGTACTAAAAACAGGACAAAACCTATTAGTACAAATTGTAAAAGAACCAATTTCTACAAAAGGCCCAAGATTAAGCTCAGAGCTTTCTATAGCCGGTAGATTTTTGGTACTAGTTCCTTTTTCTAACAGAGTTTCAGTTTCTCAAAAAATTGAAGATCCAAAAGAGAAAGAGCGATTAAAAAGATTAGCAAAAAGCATTAAACCAAAAGGTTTTGGTGTTATTCTAAGAACTGTTGCCGAAGGAAAAAAGGTAGCAGAACTAGATAAAGATTTGCAAAACTCATTAGAACGTTGGAAAACTATGTGTAAAAGCATAGCGAATACAAATACACCAACAAAAATTTTGAGCGAACTAAACAGGGCATCTTCTATTTTAAGGGATGTTATGAATGAAACTTTTACAAGTATTGTAACAAATGATGAAACTTTGAAAGTAGAAATTAAAGAATATCTACAGGAAATTTATCCTGAAAAGGAAGAAATAGTAAAGTTGCACAAGTCTGAAACTCCGATTTTTGAAAAATACGGAATCGAAAGACAAATAAAAACATCGTTTGGAAAAACAGTTTCTATGAGCAAAGGTGCGTATCTAGTAATAGAACACACAGAAGCTTTACACGTTATTGATGTTAATAGCGGAAACCGTTCTAATAAAGCAGGTTCTCAAGAAGATACAGCATTAGAAGTAAATTTAATTTCAGCGACCGAAGTAGCACGTCAATTACAATTGCGTGATATGGGAGGAATTATAGTTGTAGATTTTATTGATATGCATAAGTCTGAAAACAGAAACAAACTGTATCAGCATCTGAAAGAGCAAATGGCTTTAGATAGAACAAAGCACAAAATATTACCTCCAAGTAAATTTGGTTTGGTACAAATTACAAGACAAAGGGTAAGACCTGAGTTAAGTATAAAAACTACCGAAGCCAATCCAAATAAAAATGGAGATGTAGAAGCGCCAATTGTCTTATTAGACAAAATTGAAGCAGATTTAGAAAAATTTATTTCTAATCCAAAAAATAAAAAGATACAATTACATTTGCATCCTTTTATTGCTGCTTATTTATTAAAAGGCGTAAATTCTATTCGTTTTAAATGGTATTTAAAACACAAAAAGTGGATTACTATTATACCTAGAGATGCTTACACATACTTACATTATAGATTTAAATCTCCAAGAGATTAATTTTTATACATGTAAAAGGCAATAATTTTTTATCAAAAAAACCCCGAAACTTTTAAAGTTTCGGGGTTTTTCGTTTTGTAAAATACTAAAAAACAGATACTTACTTTTTGTCTTTAATTAAATACATGTACACAGGATAATGATCTGAATAGCCACCAGTATACCCACCGTTAGAGAAACTTCTAAATGGATAGCCTTTAAATTTCCCCTTTTTATCACTTAGAAACCGTTTATTAAAAATCATCGCTTTAAACATTTTGTAGGTTGAGAAATCCTTTTCTCCTTTATCTAATAATGGAGATGAAATTAAAATCATATCAAAAAGATTCAAATTATCTCTATAAGCTAACGTATTAAAGCCTTTTTTATGAAGGTTTTCATACGGGTTGTAAATATCATTTTTTCCAACATTTTTCTTTTTTCTTTTCGTTTTTAAAATTTTCTTAAAACTAGAGTTTATAGGATCGTCATTAAAATCACCCATGGTAAGAATCTTAGCATCTGGATCTTTGTCTCTAATTTGAGCAATGATTTTTGTGTTTTGATATGCCGCTTTCTCGCGCAAAGGTCTACTTTTTGCTTCGCCACCACTTCTAGATGGCCAGTGATTTACAATAATATGAATTAATTCATCATCTAAATACCCAGAAACTAACAACTGATCTCTTGTGTATACTGGAAAATTATTTCTGTAAATTTTAGGATTAAAAGCTTCATGATATACAGGTTTAAAATATCGTTTTTGATATAATAAGGCTACATCAATTCCGCGTTTATCAGGAGAATCGTAATGAATAATTCCGTAATCTTTTTTTACTAAATGCTTACTTTTAACCAAATCTTCTAAAACACTCCGGTTTTCTACTTCAGAAACACCAATAATTGCAGGACTCGTTTTTGCTTTGTCTAATCCTATTTGTGCAATTGTACTTGCTAGTTTATCAATCTTGTCCCAATAAACTTTAGATCTGTTAGATTTTAACTCCATCATCGGACTAGCTTCATCATTAATAGAAGTATCATTTATGGTATCAAAAAGATTTTCTAAATTGTAAAAAGCAATGGTTCTAATCGTGTATTTATGTTCTTTTTTCTGTGAAAAAGTGATGCATATATTAAACAGTAAGAGAAATAATAAATAGGTTTTCTTCTTCATTTTTTGCTTTTTTTTAATCACAAACTTACAGAACAAAAAGCATCATTAAAAATAAAAGATCCTTTTCTTCCTCTTTTTTTAATTAAAAATTAGTAGCTTTACTTTGCTATAAAATTGAAAAAGAAGAGATTATGAATAAAACTATTATACCAATAGTTCTGTTTCTGTTGTGCTTTACAACAATATATTCCCAAAATATTATAAAAGGAATTGTCGTAGATACTAATTCTGAAAACCCATTATCGAATGTCTTCGTGCGTGTTAAAAACACAATTGTTACGACTAAAACAGCTGCAAATGGAGTTTTTCAGATAAAAGATATTTCGAACGGAAGCTACGTTTTAGAAATTAAATTTAACGGATTTGAAACTCAGAATTTCCCTGTAGAACTTTCTGGGAAAACCTTAGATTTAGGTCTAATCATGTTATACAAAGATATTACAGAAGAACAAGATTTAAGTATTATTACAATTACAGATGATGAATTAAGTAATGATGCAAGTGCTGCCGATAATATTTCAGGACTTTTACAAGCTTCAAAAGATATCTTTCTAAGAACTGCTGCTTTTGAGTTTAGTTCCTCCTTTTTTAGAATAAAAGGATTGGATTCTGGCAACGGTAAGGTTTTAATTAACGGAATTGAAATGAATAAAACCTACGATGGTAGGGCACAATGGAGTAATTGGGGCGGACTCAATGACGTTTTAAGAAATCAAGAATTCAGCAATGGTTTAGCACCTTCTAATTTTACTTTTGGTGGTATTTTAGGATCTACAAATATGAATACTAGAGCTTCGCAGCAAAGACCAGGGACAAGAATTTCCTATTCTTCATCCAATAGAAGTTATGAACACAGAGTGATGGCAACGCATACGAAAGGTCTTTCTAAAAATGGTTGGGCGATGACTTTTTCTGCAAGTAGAAGAGCAGGAAATGAAGGTTTTAATGACGGGACTTCTTACAACGCCTATGCTTTTTTTACATCCATCGAAAAGAAAATCAATGAGTATCATAGTATAAATTTTACAGGAATATTTACACCAAATAGACGGGGAAAATCTTCGCCTAATACCCAAGAAGTTTTCGATTTAAAAGGAATTGAATACAATGAATATTGGGGAAATTCAAACGGAAAAAAACTAAACTCCAGAATAAAAAAAGTCGTAGAACCCATTTTAATGTTGAGTCATTATTGGGATGTTTCAGAAAAAACAAGATTGCAAACAAACGCATCTTATCAGTTTGGGGAAATAGGAAATAGCCGTTTAGATTTTAATGGAGGTTCAAATCCTAGTCCGTCGTATTACCAAAAATTACCAAGTTATTTTTTAAGATATAATGATTTATCAAGCGCTTACACCGCGCAAGAAAATTTTGTAAATGATGGGCAATTAGATTGGAATCGCATTTTTGATGCAAATACCACCAATGCAAGTGTTGATGTAAACAATGCGTATGTTTTGTATGAGGATAGAAATGATGACAAACAATTCACTATAAATACCATTTACAATTCAGATATTAATACTAATATTTCTGTGAACGGTAAATTAGAATACAAAAGTTTACGTTCTGAAAACTTTGCAGAAGTTCTCGATTTATTAGGCGGGAGTGGTTATTTAGATATCAATAATTTTGCAGATACAGAAGTGCAAATGCAAAATGATGTATTAAACCCAAATAGAGTTGTTGGTGTTGGGGATAAATTTAGATACAATTTTAATTTAAGTTCAGCTTTAATAAATGCTTTTGCACAGGCGCAGTTTAAATACAATAAAATAGATTTTTATGCCGCTGCAAATATCTCTCAAATAACAAATCAAAGAGAAGGTTTGTATCAGAATGGTCGTTTTGAAAATAGTTCTTTAGGGAAATCAGAAAAATTAAATTTCACAAACTATGGTGCAAAAATGGGTGCAACGTATAAAATTAATGGGCGTAATTTAATAGATGCAAATGTTGGCTATGTAACACAAGCACCAACCATTAGAAACTCTTTTTCGAATTCTAGAGAAAATAATAATATCGTTGATAATTTACAGAGTGAAAAAGTGTTTTCTTCGGATGTAAGTTACATTAGAAGAAGTCCGATAATTACTTCTAGAGTAACCGGGTATTATACAGCAATAAAAGATGCAACCGAAATCTCTTTCTATTTTGCTGATGGAGTTGGAGGAGATAATACGGCTTTTGTTCAGGAAATTTTATCAGGTATTGCAAAGAAACAGTTGGGTTTAGAATTGGGTTTGGAAGCACAAGTTACGCCAACCATAAAATTGAAAGGAGCCGCTTCTATCGGTCGTTTTACCTATGCTAATAATCCTGATTTGTATCTTACTTCAGATGTTACAAATGAAGGAATCTTTGATGAAAACGGTCGCTCAGGAAATTATACATCAAACTTAAAAAACTATAAAATTGCAGCAGGACCTCATACTGCATATTCTGTTGGTTTTGAATATAGAGACCCAAATTATTGGTGGATTGGGGCAACGACAAATTTCTTTAGCAACACTTTTGTTGACATTGCACCATTAACAAGATCCAGTAATTTTTACAGAGATGCAGATGGTTTAACCTTTCCAAATTATGATGTAGACGTTGCGAGAGAACTATTACAGCAAGAAAAATTTAATAGTTATAAAGTTGTAAACCTTGTTGGAGGGAAGTCTTGGAAGATAGCGGGTTATTACATTAGTGCATTTGCAACGGTAAATAATTTACTAAATACGGAGTATAAATCTGGCGGATTTGAGCAAGGCAGAAATGCAAATTATAATGAATTAAGAGCCGATAAAGCGTTAGATAAACCTGTATTTGGTAATAAATATTGGTACGGCAGAGGTACAACTTACTTTATGAATGTGAATATTAGTTTTTAAAAATAAATTGAAATGAAAAGAAACAAAACCAGCATTTTATTCATTGCTTTTATAACAAGTCTATTTTTTATGACCTGTGTAGAAGATAATGATTTTACAGTACCACAAAATTTAGGAACTGAAGAGAACCTAAACTTAGAGGCAATTCTAGACAGTATTCAAAACAATCAGTTAGAATTAAAGTCGATAGAAGATTTAAAAAGTTTATATAATTCGGGCAATGATCCTGTAAAAATAGTTTCTGATATTATTGTAAAAGGGTATGTTATTTCTTCGGATGCAAAAGGGAATTATTTTAGAGAATTTTATATGCAAGACGCAGCCGAAAACCCGACAGCAGGAATTAAAATAGCTATTAACTTAAATAATAGTTATAATAAATTCAACTTCGGAAGAGAAGTGTATATCCGTTTAAAGGGCTTGTATATTGGGGAAGTTAATTCTGGTGATGGCGTCATTACAATTGGCGGGAAAGTGAGTGCAACAGATATAAAAGAAATTAAAAGTGTTGCTTTAAATCAAATGAGTACTCATTTTTTTCGTTCTACAGAAACAGCAACGATTATTCCAAAAGAAGTTTCTTTAGCGGGTTTAAACGCTTCGGATATTGGTACATTTATAACTGTAAATGGCGTCTTCTTTCCATCTGATTTGGAAGGAAAAACCTATGTAGACCCAACAGAAGATTTTGATACACAGCGTAAAATACAAACTTGCCAAACAGTAGGTTATGCAGATTTATTGATAGAAACGAGTTCGTTTGCAAGTTTTGCAAATAAAGCACTGCCAATTGGAGGTGGAGCTATAAATGCAGTTGTTTCTAAAGATTATAATGGTCATTTTTTAGTGTTGGTTTTAAATTCGACAGAGGATGTTGCAATGTCCGATGATCGATGTACAACGCGTTCTGAAAGCGATTTTTCAACCATTTTATTAGAAGAAAATTTTGACACACTCTCAGGAGAAATAACAATTACAGATTGGATAAACTATAGAGAAGAAGGTACAAAATCTTGGAGATCTTATTCAGATACGTATGCGCAAAGTAAGGCAGCAAGAATGGGTTCTAAAAACTCAGGAGATGCAAGTACAATTACTTGGTTGCTTACAAAAGGGGTAGATTTAGATACCACTACAGAAGAATTTTTATCCTTTGAAACCTCTAATAGTTTTGCCAACGAAAGCAATTTAGAAGTCTTAATTTCTACAGATTGGGATGGAACAGCAATAAATATAACCACCGCAACTTGGAGTGTTTTGCCAGCGAGAATAGTTTCTAATGGAGAAAACTTTAAAAATTGGGTACATTCTACTTTTGTGAATTTATCAGATTATACAGGCACTGCTTTTATTGCTTTTAGATATACAGGAAATGGAAATGTTTATTTTGATGGAACGTATGAATTAGATAATATCACTATTATTGCAGAATAATATCCTTATAAAATGAAAAAAATAGAACACATTGGTATTGCTGTAAAAGATCTTGAAGTATCAAATAAGTTGTTTGCTTCATTATTTGGTGAAGAACATTACAAAGAAGAAGAAGTGGCTTCAGAAGGAGTGAAAACTTCTTTTTTTAAAAGCGGGCCTAATAAGATTGAGTTATTGCAAGCGACAAACCCAGAAAGTCCCATTGCAAAATTCATCAATAAAAAAGGAGAAGGAGTTCATCATATTGCATTTGCCGTTTCAGACATAAAGGCGGAGATAGAAAGACTTAAAAAAGAAGGCTTTGTTGTTTTAAATGAAACACCTAAAAAAGGCGCGGATAATAAATTGGTCGCTTTTTTACATCCCAAAACTACAAACGGAGTTTTGATAGAATTGTGCCAAGAAATAGAATAGTTAAAATACTGCTAACTGTTACTGTCAACTGCATACTAATTATTATCTTGCAGTGATTTTAAAAGCAAATAAATAATGTCATCTAGGTTTGATTCTTATCAAAAAAGACGGTTGCAATCTTCTTATATTTCAGTTGTGGTTAGTATCGCTTTGGTGCTTTTTATGGTTGGTGTTTTAGGATTAATAGTATTAAAATCGACTAAAGTTGCCAATCACGTTAAAGAAAAAGTAGCAATTACACTTTTTATAAAAGACAAGGTAACTCAAAAACAAATAAAAAATTTCAGAGAATCTCTTTTAAAAGAAGCTTTTACAAAGAAAGCTATTTACACGAGTAAAACACAAGCAGCAAAAAAATATAGCAAAGAAATTGGCGAAGATTTCTTGCAGTTTTTAGGTAATAATCCGTTGAAAAACGGGATAGATATTTACCTAAAAGCAGATTTTGTGACTCCAGAAAAAATGCAAGAATTAGAAACACGCTTTTTAAAAAATGCATTTGTTGCAGATGTTTCCTATGATAAATCTTTGATTAATTTATTAACTAAAAATATTAAAAGAATCAGTTTTTGGTTGTTAGTCTTTAGTGGCTTTTTTAGTTTGGTCGCCATGATTTTAATTAATAGTTCAATAAGATTATCTATTTACTCAAAACGATTTAACATAAAAACCATGCAAATGGTTGGCGCAACAAAAAGATTTATTAGAAAACCATTTATTTGGAGAAGTATAAAATTAGGAATGATTGGAGCTTTATTAGCTTTGATAGGCTTAGCTGTTGTTATCTATTATTTAGATAAATACATCCCAAGTTTAGACCTTCTAAAAGATTACTTTTCTTTAGGGTACTTAGTTGGTGGTGTTATTTTATCAGCCTTTATAATTACTTGGTTAAGTACATTCTTTGCGACACAGCGCTTCTTGAATTTAAAAACAGACGAACTTTATTATTAGAATATGCAAAAAGAAAATAATCAAAAACAAGAATTTCTCTTTGGGGAAAAGAACTATATCATCATGCTTATTGGTCTTGTTTTTATTGCTTTAGGATTTATTTTTATGGCAGGTGGCGGTAGCGATAATCCAGAAATTTTTAACGAAGAAATCTATAATTGGCAACGCATACGTTTGGCGCCAACTTTAGTAATTATTGGGTTAGTCATAGAGATTTATGCTATTTTTGCAACCTCGAAAAAATAATCTATGGATATTATAGAAGCAATTGTTCTTGGTGTTATTCAAGGATTAACAGAGTTTTTACCAGTATCTTCTAGTGGTCATTTAGAATTAGCCAAAGCAATCTTAGGCGACACTTCTGTGCCAGAAGAAAGTTTAGCGTTTACGGTAGTTTTACATTTTGCAACCGCATTAAGTACGCTCGTAATCTTCAGAAAAGAAGTTCTAGAAATTTTTAAAGGATTGTTTCAATTTAAATGGAATGAGGAATTTAAATTCTCTTTAAAAATTATTATTTCTATGATTCCTGCAGTAATTGTAGGGTTGCTTTTTGAAAAACAATTAGAATCTTTTTTCGGAGGAAAAATACTATTAGTTGGTTGCATGTTATTACTAACAGCTTTGTTGTTATTATTGGCAGACAAAGCAAAAAACACCAAGAAGGAAGTATCATTTTGGAGCGCTGTTTTAATTGGTGTTTCGCAAGCAATAGCAATGTTGCCAGGGATTTCTAGATCTGGTGCAACAATTTCGACATCCGTTTTATTAGGAGTTGATAGAACAAGAGCCGCAAAATTTTCTTTTTTAATGGTGGTTCCATTGATTTTTGGAAAAATAGGAAAAGACGTTTTAAGTGGAGATTTAAACTTTCAATCATCAGATATGATTCCGATTGCAGCAGGTTTTATTGCCGCTTTTTTAGCAGGTTTATTAGCTTGTAAATGGATGATTTCTTTAGTGAAGAAAAGCAAACTTTCTTACTTTGCAATTTACTGTGCAATTGTAGGAAGTATTGCAATTGGTTACGCTCTTTTAAATTAATAATACACTAAATTCAGCATAGATGACTGAAGAAGATTATAAAAACGGTCAAGTTTTATTGATTGATAAGCCTCTTAATTGGACTTCTTTTCAAGTAGTAAACAAATTACGTTGGGAGATAAGACAACGCTTTAATATCAAGAAAATTAAAGTTGGTCACGCAGGGACTTTAGACCCTTTAGCAACAGGTTTGTTAATTATCTGTACAGGAAAACAGACGAAAGAAATCCATATTTACCAAGGGCAAATAAAAGAATATACAGGTACCATTACTTTAGGTGCTACGACACCAAGTTATGATCTAGAAACAGAAATCAATCAAACTTTTTCTACCGAACATATTACCGAAGATCTATTAAAAGAAACGACAAAACAGTTTATTGGCGATATTCAACAAAAACCACCCATTTTCTCTGCGATAAAGAAAGATGGTAAACGTTTATATGAACTTGCAAGAAAAGGGGAGACTACAGAAATTAATGCAAGAACAGTAACTGTTTCTGAATTTGAAATTACGAATATTAATTTACCACAAGTAGATTTTAAAGTAGTTTGTAGCAAAGGAACTTACATTCGCTCTTTAGCGTTTGATTTTGGGAATGCATTAAATTCTGGAGCACATTTATCTGCTTTAAGAAGAACAAAAATCGGTGATTTCTCTGTTGATAAAGCAAATTCTGTTGAAGGTTTTATTAAAGATTTAGAAGTGGAATAGTTTTTGTTTCAGTTATTGCAATCAAAACATTTTATGAAAAAATCACTACTTTTAACTTTCTTTTTCTGTGTATTAGGCGCTTCATCACAAGAAAAATTAGGCAAACCATTTTTTACAGGTACTTTTAATTTTACTTTAGGTGTAAATGAAAATTATACCATAAATAATGATGATGGTGAATATTTTATAGAACCAGCTGCAATTTTTTTAAGAACAGGTTTTGGATACGAGTTTAAAAAAAGAGTCGCAATTAGTTTTAATGCTGGGTTTGATTATCATTGGAACTATGCTGTAAGTGCTTTTCCTACGTATGGTACTTTAAAGTATAATATTACCGAAGATGATGACGATGCTTTCTTTATTGAAGCTAGTTATGGTAAAATGTGGCGTCCGTCACCAAATTATCCTGATGGAAATTATTATGGTTTTGGTATTGGTGTTCAACTTGCGGGTGTAAATAGATGGAATACAATGCTTCGATTAGATGCCCATCGAAAAGGTATTTACGGTTTCGAAAACAATAGATTAGATAGTATTTCTTTAGGAATAGGGTTTACTTTTTTTTGATAAAAACTAAGTTAGTAGAATTTATTAATATTTTAAAACCTTCTTAACACGTTGTGAAATTGCAGTCAATGTTTCATAAACAATAGTTTCAGCAATCGCAGCAATATTTTGTATCATTTCTTGATTGTTGAAAATGATTACTTTATCACCTTCTTCACAATCAATCTCAGTAATATCAACCATAATTACATCCATACAAACATTTCCAATAATCGGTGCTTTTTTATTATTGATGAGTACATAGCCTTTTTTATTACCTAATCTTCTAGACATGCCATCTGCATGGCCAATTGGTATCGTTGCTGATTTACTTGGCTTTGTTGCAGCAAAAGCTCTATTATAACCTACTGTTTCTCCGGCTTCGATAAAATGAATTTGAGAAATAATAGAAGTTAAATTGTGTGTATTTTTTAATTGAGAAGTTTCTTGGGAATCATTTCCAAAACCATACAAGCCAATTCCAATTCGAACCATGTCAAACTGTGCTTTTGCATAATTTACAACGCCAGATGTATTTAGAATGTGTAACATCGGTTCATAGCCTAAATGCTTGTAAACCTGTTCGGCAATGTGTGTAAATTTAGTAATTTGATTTGTTGTAAAATCTTTTTCTTTTAGATCTTCACTTGCTGCTAAATGCGAAAAGATAGAGGCTACTTTTACGTGACTTGTTTCTTTTATACTCGTTAAAATTTCAGGAATATCTGTCTGTTGAAATCCTAATCTATTTAAACCAGTATTAAACTTTAAATGAATCGGATAGTTTGTTAAAGCAGCTGTATCAGCCAAATCTAGAAAGGCGTTAAAAATTTTAAAACTGTATAAGTTTGGTTCTAAACAGTAATCTAAAATAGCTTGTAAATTTTGTATTTGCGGATGTAAAACTAAAATAGGTGTTTTTATTTTTGCTTCACGCAAAGCAATACCCTCAGCAGCATAAGCAACTGCAAAGTAATCTACTTTATCTTCTAAAAATTGGGCAATTTTAATAGAATCACTTCCATAACCAAAGGCTTTCACTACTGCTAAAATTTTGGTTTCTGACTTTAGTTTTTGTTTAAAATAATTTAGGTTATGCTCTAAAGCATTTCCATCGATTTCTAAAACAGTTACATGATTATTCATCAGTAGAACTTTCTTTTTTAGAAGTAATTTCTTCCTGCTTATTTTTGATCGCTTTATAATACGCAGCCCTGCTTAAAGGCTCATATTCTTGTGTTTCACCTAACATCACCAATTTGTCATTCTGAGCTTTTCTAAAACTGTAATGCGCTAAGTTTCCTGTGTGTGTACAAACGGCATGTACTTTCGTTACATATTCTGCGGTTGCCATTAAAGCTGGCATTGGGCCAAAAGGGTTTCCTTTAAAGTCCATATCTAAACCAGCAACAATTACTCGAACGCCTCTATTTGCCAAATCGTTACAAACAGCAACAATTTCATCATCAAAAAATTGAGCTTCATCAATACCAACCACCTGAACATCACTAGCTAATAAACGAATATTTGAAGCAACAGGTACAGCAGTAGATCGAATTCGATTGTCATTATGAGAAACAACTTCATTGTCATCATAACGTGTATCAACAGCAGGTTTAAAAATCTCTACACTTTGTTTCGCAAATTGTGCACGTTTTAAACGTCTAATTAGTTCTTCTGTTTTACCAGAAAACATAGAGCCGCATATAACTTCTATCCAACCAAATTGTTCTGTATGATTTACTGTATTTTCAAGAAACATTTTGTAATTTTAAGCGTTTTAGTTTTAGAATTTTGTTTTATTTTAGATGTGAACAAATTTAGCAATATTTACTAGTAAAAAATAACTTCAATTAACAACTTATGCACAAAAAATTAGAAGCAGACTTAATGAGTTTGGCACACAGTATTTTAAAAATGAAAAATAAAGAGGATGTGTTTGCTTTGAAAGAAAAATCGAAAGCCATTTACGAGAAGTTATCTATGCTTGCGTTTGTCGAAGAATATATAAATACAACACCTGGTTTAGACGTGTCAAAAGAGGAGTTAGTAGAAAAAGTAACAGCAGGTTTTGTAGCAAAAGAAACGGTTGTTGTTGAAGAAGTGATTTTGGAAGAGGAGGTTGAAGTTGAAGAAGAGGTCGTTTTTGATCTTACCGAAAATCCGAAGGAAGAAGCTGAAATTGAAGAAATTTTAGAGCAACCTTTTGATGAATTAGAAGAAATTATATTTTCTGAGGATGAAATAGCGCCTATAAATGATGTTGTAAAAGTTGAAGAAGATAAAATAAAAACTTTAGAAGAAGAATTAGAAGACATAATTTCTGTAGATGTAATGGCAGATTTATTTGAAAATGCACAGCCAAAATCTTTAAATGATAAATTGGTTAGTAGTATTCAAATTGGTTTAAATGACAGAATTACTTTTGTAAAAAACCTTTTTAACAATCAGCAAGAAGATTATAATAGAGTAATTTCTCAATTAAACACTTTTAAGACAGAAAAAGAAGCAACACAATTTATCAATAAAATGGTGAAACCAGATTATAATTGGTCTGAACAAGAAGAATTAGAAACTCGTTTTTTAGAAATTATAGCACGTAAATTTGTGTAAAAATGTGTAATTGTTTAAAAGTTGAATTGTGTATCCACTTTTAATTAAACCTAATAACTAACAGCAATCATTGAAACCCGTTTTAATTCATACCCATTTTCATAGACGTAAAACTGGTGTTACCAGAAGCATAGAAAATGTACTTCCTTTTTTTGATGACGATTTTGAAACGTATGTTTATGGTTCAAATATTGATGGAAATAAAATTTCCAGATCAAAACTAAAATCAATATTATTTTCTGATGTAAAAACAGTAGTGCATTGTCATCGGAACAATGAAATTATGAGCATGTTGTACTATCGTTTTTTAGGTGCAAAATTTAGATTGATTGCAACGAGACATGCAGAATCTACTCCTTCGGCAGTCACAAAGTTCTTACTTAAAAAAGCAGATAATGTAATTACGATCATCAAAAGTATGAGTGCTAACTTAGGGATTAAAAACACCTTAGTTGGTCATGGAATTCGAGTGGAAGAGTTTGTGCCAAACTCAGAAAAAAAGTTTGAAAACATATCTCAAGAGCATATTATTTTAAATGCAGGAAGAGTAAGAAAAGCGAAAGGTCAGCTTGTTTTATTAGAAGCGGCAAAAGTTTTAAAAGCTCAAAAAAACTGGGCATTAGTACTTGTCG
>Ga0308011_10000654_pt1 | contig 17652 bp, 16 predicted proteins | sample Neamet177_FD_203144 | JGI IMG/M metagenome (GOLD analysis project Ga0308011, IMG submission 203144) | Marine microbial communities from water near the shore, Antarctic Ocean - #177 | ecosystem: Environmental > Aquatic > Marine > Unclassified | place: Southern Ocean | collected 2014-07-25 | reverse complement strand
ATGCCTTGCACCTATCAGGTAGGAAAGTCTTCCGTTTTTATTTGCGCCTTCAATATGTCCTGAACCTCCCAACATGCTTAGTTGTAAGCTAGCGGCTGTTTCTCTTGGTCGTTTGTAAGTTATGTCTAGTACTGATGACATCTTGTCGCCATACTTAGCTTCAAAACCTCCTGCTGAAAACTGAATACTCCCTACCATATCAGTATTTACAAAGCTTAATCCTTCTTGTTGCCCTGAACGCACTAAAAATGGACGATAGACTTCAATGCCGTTTACATACACTAGGTTTTCATCAAAATTCCCACCTCTCACTGAGTATTGCGAACTTAATTCGTTAGCTGAACTTACTCCTGGTAAGGTTTTTAATATGGCTTCAATTCCGCCACTATTCCCTGGTAGTACCTTTACATGTTTTGGTTTGATACGGCTAAAACTTTCCTTTCTGCTTTTTTGATCAGTTATGATTACATCACTCAGTAAAGTAGTTAATGCCTTTAACTGAATATTAAGGGTGTAAACTTGTCCCTTTTTCAACATAGGAATTCTTATTTTCTCTATTTGAAAGCCAATAAAACTATAAGCAATTACTATCGAGCGATTAGCTGGGATATCTAAACTATAAGTTCCGTCATTTTCGGATGTAGCTCCAATGCTTTTATTTACTATTGAAATGTTTACTGCTGGCAAACTATTATTTTGTTCATCAATAATTTTTCCGTGTATGGTTTGTCCGAACCCAAAAAAGGAAATCAATAAAAAGAATGTAAGTAAAAGCCCTTTGCGCATATGTTGCAAAAATAGAATTATGTAGGTTAATAAACTTTAAAACTTAAAAATTATTATGTTTGTACTGAAAATATTTTTTATGCAAAAACGAAAACAACTATTATCGCCCCTTTTTGTTTCAAGTTTCTATTTCGTTTATGGAGCACTTTATATTCTATTTCCAAGAATTCCTTTAGCGGATTTATTCTTAACTGAAATTGATAATACTGGAGCCGTATTAATGACTCAGTATGTAGGGTTAACTTATATTTGCGGAACCATATTGTTATATGATATTTTACGGGTTCAGATTATTAGAAGCATTAATATTTGCACACTAATTCTACTAATGATTGGTTTTTTTCATATTTATGTTTATTTAGTTTTAGATAGTATTTGGATGGTGTATGGTTTTATTGTCAATATGATTTATGCTGTTTATATGCAGTATAATAAATCAATAATTTTAAAAAATGAATAAAGTATTAATCCTATGTACTGGTAATTCTTGCCGATCGCAAATGGCAGAAGGTTTAATCAGTAATTTATTCCCTAATAATCAGGTGTATAGTGCAGGTACAAAGCCTGAAAAGGTAAATCCTTTTGCGGTAAAAGCTATGGCAGAAATGGGAATAGATATTTCCAACAACATTTCTAATCATGCTGATGAATACGCCCATATTGATTTTGATTATGTATTTACGGTTTGCGATAATGCAAAAGAGATTTGCCCAATATACCCAAAGGCTAAGCAATTAGTTCATCATAGTTTTTATGACCCAGCTGACGCTACTGGTACTGAACAGGAACAGTTGAAAGTGTATGTTGCAGTAAGGGATGAACTGGCACAATATTTTAAATCATTCTTTGAAAATTGTACTAGTAAGTAAACTCAGCTGTATAGTTTTTTTCGTTTGCAACATTGTCAATTACCTTTAAGGTAAAAGTATGTTTTCCTTTTGTTAAGGATTTATCAATGTTAAATTTCAGTAAGTTTCTTTTGTAATCATAGTCCATCAATACCCACTTGCCATCAATTTCTGCTCTGTAGGATTTGATGCCGCTATGTTTATCCTTTATGGTTAGCTTAATTGAGGTTTGGGTGTTGAATACTTTTCCTGGGAATATGTTAACGCCTTTTATTTCAGGATTTGTGGTGTCGGCAACAATACAGAAATCTCCAAACTCCCTTACTTTAGTTCTTAAGAAACCTTCTTTCCATTTCCCTCCCAAGTACCAAAAGTTCCCTTTCAAATCAGTTGTTGCAATATATGTTTTGCTTTTTAAAGTGTCAGGAATATCTGCATTGATAGAGAGCACATATTTTTTATGAACTGGCGTTTTGTTATTGTGAATATTGTGTACTATTCCGTAAACTCCCTCTACTGAATCAGTAGTTGAATAATGGAATTTTAAAGATTCGTAAAGTGAATTGCTTTCCATATGCAATTCTATTTTTTTTGCTTTAAATAGATTTGCCTTGCTTAAGCCAAAGTGAATACTTGTCGTATCAATTGGTAATGGGCACTTGGTTAAAAATGGCCTGTTTTCAGTTTTTACTTTAAAGCTTAAAGTTGAGGTGTTTCCGTAAATATCGCTAATAGCTAAGGTTATTAAATGAGTAGTGTCATCATTATAAACTATAATTCCGTTATTGATTAGGGTAGGGTAGTTGTCAAGTTTATTGTTCGGGAGTTTGTAGCACCTGTGGTACTTGTTTTTGCTTTCTTTTTTCTCGCAATAATCAACATGAGCATTGATGTATCGGCTTGTACTAAAATTCAATTCATCTACTTTAAATTCATAGTGCATTGTACTGTCAATGCTCATTTTTATAGAATAGACACCATTTTTATTGTAGCTATCATTTAACTTGTCATAGGTGAATATTCCTAAAGCAAAAGCCCCATTTATTGTTGGTATTTCGCTAATTGAATATTTATTATCTTTCTTGTTAATTGTAATAATTTTGCTTTTTCGGTAGCCATTAATTGTTGTAGTGTCAAAAGCATAAATTTTCAGTTTTTTCAGAGTTGGAGCAATGTTGTCGGTAATCTTAAATCCGAATTGTAAAGGGTTTACTGGGTGCTCACTTTTTGTATCTCTTATTTCAAAATGAAGGTGAGCACCAGCACTTCCTCCACTATTTCCTGATAAGGCAATTACTTCTCCCTTTTTTACAATTAAAGCATCTTTGTTTGGATAGAAATTGATTTCAAAACTTTCCTTTTTATAATGTTCTTTCTTTACAATACTATCAATTTTAGTGCTGAACTTTTGTAGGTGTGCATATACTGAGGTATGTCCTGTTTTTGGGTGGGTAATGTAAATTGCTTTCCCATAGCCCCAAGTAGAAACTTTTATTCTTGAGACATATCCATCAGCAATGGCATATACTTTTTGGCCTTCAACTCCTTCCGTTTTTATATCAATTCCGGCATGAAAATGATTGCCCCTTAATTCTCCAAAAGTTCCTGAAAGTAACATGCGGAAATCAAGAGGTGCTTGGTAGTCCTGAGCGTATACTAGACTATTGCTTAAAAGTGTGATTATCAGTAAAAAGGATTTAACTAATTTCATTTGGAAAGTGCTTTGTTAGGGAATTGAAAAGTTCAGCAAATATAACATCAAAATTGTGTTCATAGTATATTTAAAATCCCTAAGTTTGTAACAATTATTTTCGAGTGAAGAATATTGTAAACAACATAGAAGTAAAGCTTGGAAAGCTGATTGCTAAGTATAAGCAAGTCAGAGAAGAAAAGTTGATATTACAACAAGAAAATGAGGGTTTTGTTGCCGTTTTAAAGTTGAAAGAAAAAGATATTTTAAACTTGCAAGAAAAAATAAAACTCATGAATATCTCAAAATCAGTTGATGCTTCAGATCAGGAGGTGAAGGAAACAAGATTAAAGATAAATGAGTATGTACGGGAGATTGATAAATGTATTGCATTATTAAATAAATAGAATCAAGCACAGTGGATAAGTTATCGATAAAATTACATATAGCGAATCGTATTTATCCAATGAAGATTGAGCGTAAGTCGGAAGAATTCATTAGGAATTCTGTTAAGAAAATTGAAGAACGACTTAAGTTTTATGAAGAAAACTACGCAATTAAGGACAAGCAGGATTTACTAGCTATGTGCCTTATTGAGTATGCTTCAAAGTTTGAATCTATGAGTAATAAAAAAGTAGTTGAGGATGATGGCGTAAGTGAAAAATTAGCTGAAATAGATGCCTTACTATCTAGTAATATATAAATAGTTCTTTTAAATAAAACAATTTAATCCCGTATTAATGTTATTGTTAAACTCAACACTTAAAGTATTGGGGATTGACTTAATGTGTTAAAAACAGGCCTCAACCCGTAAGGGTTCTCTTTTTAGAGACAGTGGAAATTTGCGATATGTTAGCAACCCTATCCATGTTAGAATGGAGTTTTTCAGTTTTTAATGCGGGATTTTTTTAATTAATAAATAATAAAAATGATAGAAATAATTATAGTAGGTTTAGTCGCTTTAATAGTAGGGGGAAGTATTGCTTTTTTAGTCTTAAACGGAAAAAATAAAGGAAAGGCAAATGCCATTATTTCAGAAGCAAATAAGGAAGCTGAACAGATAAAAAAAGAAAAACTTTTGCAGGCCAAAGAAAAGTTTATCGAGTTAAAATCCGAGCATGAAAAAGTTATTAATAAGAAGAACAATGAAATTAATAATGCACACCAAAGAGTAAAGCAAAAAGAAAACACGCTTAATCAAAAACTAGCTGAGGTAAACAGAAAGGATGCTGATTTTAAAAAGGAGAGAGAAACTATTGACCAGCAAAGGTCAGTGTTAGATAAAAAACAAACTGAACTTGAAAAGTCGCATAAAATACAAGTTGAGCAGTTAGAGCAAATTTCTAATCTTTCAGCTGAAGAGGCAAAAGAAAAATTAGTTGAAACCTTAAAAGATGAGGCGAAAACTCAGGCACTAACAATCATAAATAATACAATTGAAGAAGCAAAGCTTACTGCAAAACAAGAGGCAAGGAAAATTGTTATTCAAACTATACAAAGGATAGCGACTGAGGAGGCTGTTGAAAATGCGGTATCTGTTTTTAATATTGATAGTGATGCTGTGAAAGGTAGAATTATTGGTAGGGAAGGGCGTAATATTAGAGCTATTGAGGCGGCAACAGGGGTTGATATTGTAGTAGATGATACTCCAGGGGCAATTATCCTTTCTTGTTTCGATTCTGTAAGAAGGGAAGTGGCGCGTTTGTCATTGCATAAATTGGTTACTGATGGAAGAATACACCCTGCAAGAATTGAGGAAGTAGTAAAGAAAACTGAGAAAGAGATTGAAGATGAAATTATTCAGATTGGTAAAAAAACAACTATTGACTTAGGTATTCATGGTTTGCATCCTGAACTTATTAAAATGGTTGGAAGGATGCGTTACCGTTCGTCTTACGGACAAAACCTGTTACAACATTCGCGTGAAACAGCAAATATGTGTGCTACTATGGCTGCTGAATTAGGCTTGAATACTAAGTATGCTAAACGAGCAGGGCTACTGCATGATATTGGAAAAGTATCTCCTGATGATGCCGAAACGCCACATGCTATTATCGGAATGAAGTTGGCTGAGAAGTATGGTGAAAATCCTGAGGTGTGTAATGCGATTGGAGCTCACCATGATGAGGTAGAGATGACTTCTTTAATTTCGCCATTAATTCAGATTTGTGATGGAGTTTCAGGAGCAAGACCAGGAGCAAGAAGAGCAATGACTGATCAGTATATTAAAAGAATTAAGGAATTAGAAGAAACTGCTTTGGCTTACCCTGGAGTACTTAAATCTTACGCTATTCAAGCAGGTAGAGAGCTAAGGGTTGTTGTAGAAAGCGAAAAAGTTACTGATGAAAAAGCATCAGAATTGGCTTTTCAAATATCTGATAAAATACAGAATGAAATGACTTATCCTGGACAAGTAAAAGTTACAGTAATTAGGGAGACAAGAGCAATTAGTTACGCTAAGTAATTTACTTATTAATACAAAAAAAGAAAACCCACTCATTGAGTGGGTTTTTTATTGTTTTGTTTTTTAAAAGTAGCTTATAGATTTACTATTTCAGCTTCTCCCTCAATGTGTTTTTTCCATTGATTAGTTTCTTCTATATTCTCATAAGGACCAATAAATACTTTGTACACTTGTTCAGTGCTATTTGATTTGTTTGGTAAAAAGAAATAATCTGCTTTAAACCCTTTTACAACTAAGTCATTCACCATTGCTTTAGCTGAACCTTCTTCTTCAAAAGATCCAATAATAGCTAATTGACCTCCTTTCATTTCTAAGTTATATTCTAACTGAGTTGGCGCTAATTCTTCAGTAACTTCCTCTGATGAAAAGTTAGGTACTAATGAATTAAAATCAATATTTGTGTAGCCATAAAAAAGGCCAAAAGCTACTGAACCAGCAATTAGTGGATATTTAACCCAAGATAAATTTAAGGGTTTCTTATCCTTTATAGGAGTAGGCTCAGGAATTGAAACTTCAATTACTGCTTCTCTTTGTTGTCTCGGAGGAACAGGCGTTTCATTTTTTTGCTTTATTTGGGCTAATCTTTCCTGAAGAATTCTTAGCTTTTCGTCATTTGTTTTTTCGTTCATTGTTTGGTGTAAATTAGAATGCGAATATATTACTTATTATTTAGTGTTTAACAGGCAAGTTTCAAAAATTGCTGAAAGTTTTAAATTGGCAGAATTTACTTGCTGAGGAATGATACTCTCTTCTGATAATCCAGGGATTGTATTTATCTCAATAACGAATGATTTTTGGTTCATTATAATGTAATCAACTCGGCAAATGCTACTTAATTGCATTTTTCTATAAATTTCAATAGTAGTTTTTTGTATTTCAGTTGTGAGTTTCTTGCTAATTCTTGCGGGAGTTATCTCTTGGGATTTTCCTTCATATTTTGCTTGATAATCAAAGAATTCATTTTCACTTATTATTTCAGTAATCGGTAGTGCTTGAATTGATTTTCCATTGAAAAATACTCCAACACTTATTTCAGTTCCGTCAATAAATTGTTCTATTAATACTTTTTTATCATGTTCCAAAGCAAAATTTATTGCAGTTGTTAAATTGGATTCATGCTTTACTTTTGAAATTCCATAACTCGAACCTCCACCATTTGGTTTTACAAAACAAGGTAATTCTACTTTTTTAAGGATTGCTTCTGTGTCAATTTTCTCACCTTTATGGTAAATAAATGATGAAGCACACTTGAATCCTAATTCCTGCAACTTATTATTGCATTCATATTTGTCAAAAGTTAAAGCAGAAACCCTTGCATTGCAAGAAGTGTAAGGGATATTTAAATCATCAAAATAGGGTTGAATCATTCCGTTTTCGGCTGGAGGTCCGTGCAATGCCATAAAAACAGCATCAAATGAAATAGACTTATTTTCTAATTCAAATGTGAAATTACTTTCCTCAATCTCAATCTTTTCATTTTTGATAAGGGCAGTGAATTTATCATCTTTAAGGTGAATAATATAAGCTGTAAATAATTCAGAGTTTAAATTTTGCAGCACAGTATTAGCACTTTGTATAGAAATGTCATACTCGGCAGAATCACCACCCGTTAAAATTGCAATGTTTTTCATTTAATATATTCTAAAACAAACTAACAAAATATTTATTGTTTATCAAACTCCTTTGCATTCATAATTTTTATATTTGTAAATCGTTATTCAACAAGAAATACAATTCGAAAATGTTATCCGTTTTAAAAGATAAAAAATTATATAAACATTTATTGTTAGCAGGAATTACTTTAATTCTTCTATTTATTGGGTGGTTAAAGTACTTGGATTATTATACTTTACATGATAAGTACATTCAAGTTCCTGATTTTAATGATATGCTTATTTCTCAACTAGATTCTGTAGCTGAAGTCAATGATATTCGGGTTGTAATTATCGATTCTATTTTTGATAGAAGCAAAAAAAAAGGAATAGTTGTCAATCAAGATCCTGAACCATTCACTGATGTAAAGCGTAATAGAAAAATTTATTTAACAATTAATTCCTTGCAATCACGAAAAGTTAAATTTCCTGATATTTATGATTTATCATTGCGTCAAGCTATTCGTAGGTTAGAAAAAAATGGATTGGAAGTAGGGCAGCTTGAATATCGTGCTGATATTGCTACGAACAAGGTCTTGAACTATAAGATAAATGGGATCAAAATTGAAATTGGACAAGAGTTATATTTTGGTACAATTGTTGACTTGGTAGTTGGTAAAGGCCTAAGTAAGCAAAGTGTACTTGTTCCTAATTTAATTGGATTAACTAGAGTGGAAGCTAATATTATTCTAAAATCAACTTCATTGAATATTGGTTCTGAAATCTTCAAGTCTTCAGTTTTTGATTCTTCTTCAGCAGTTATTTATAAGCAATTTCCAAGAGGAAATGATGATAATACTTTGAATATTGGCTCGGCTATTGATTTATTTTTTGATAAAGTAAAAGCCAATACCTTATAATGAGAATTTCATTACTAATCCTTATTTTTTGTTTTTCTTCTTTTCTAAAAGGGCAGGAAGTGATTTCGCATTTGGTGAGTAATCCACTTTTGAAAAGTGAGAAGGCATTAATGAAGAAAAGTCAAAGTATTCTTACCTTACCTTTCTTTGATGATTTCTCTTATAATTCATCAATTGTTGATGAGGATTTGTGGAAGAAAAGCAGTGTTTTTGTAAATAATACTTATCCTATCAATCCTGTAACTATTGGGGTCGCAACTTTTGATGGCCTAGATGAATTTGGTTTTGCTCGGAATTTCTCACAGCCCAATTCTTCTGATCCTTCTGATACTCTTTTGTCTAAGGAAATTGATTTGTCGGGACAAACGAGTGTGTATTTTATGTTTTACTTTCAAGGTAAAGGAATAGGGGATAATCCGCAAACAGAAGATTCATTACTATTAGAATTTAAGAATGATACCCTAGGTTGGGAACAGGTTTGGTTTTCTAGCGGACAATCAATGCAAGAATTTAAAAAGGTAATTAAACTGTTAGATGAACCAAAATTTCTACACAATGAGTTTCAGTTTAGGTTTAGAAATTATGCTACATTATCGGGTAATTTTGACCATTGGCATATTGATTATGTGAAGGTTGATGAGTTTTTAAATCCTGATGATACTATAACCTTGAATGATGTTTCATTTGTCTATGCTGCTCCTTCTTTTCTGAAAAGATATGAGCAAATGCCTTGGGCACATTTTAAGGATGATAAGTCAGCTGAAATGAACGATACAGCCGCTATATTTTTAAGAAATAATGGGGCGAGTATCAATGTGGATTATCAATATAATATATTTGAAAATGGAATTCAAATTTCTCATTATCCTACTTTAGCACCAAGTAGAAATGTAAGTGTTTTGGATTATGATACTATTGGAAATTTTGAATTTTCTAATCCACCTATTGCTATTAATAGTTCAATGTTTACTTCATTGTTTCCTGATAGCGTTTCATTTGTGATACAGCATATTTTGGGTACAGGAATAGATGATAATAAATGGAATGATACTCTTTATTCTCAACAAGAATTTAATTCAAGTTTTGCTTATGATGATGGTTCTGCTGAATCGGCTTATGGAATTAATGTTGCTGGTGCTAAGTTGGCTTATCAATTTAAGTTAAATCGTCCTGATACTTTAAGGGCTATACAAATGTATTTCCCTCAAATGTTGGATTCTGTAAGTCATATTCCTTTTTACCTTACTGTTTGGGATGATAATGCTGGTCAGCCAGGAAATATTATCCATCAACAAATGGTATATCCGAAACATACTGAAAGTGGTAAATTTCACTATTGCTATTTGGATTCTTTGTTTAGAATGGTTGGTGCTTTTTATGTTGGTTGGGAGCAAACTACAAGTGATTTATTGAACATTGGGTTAGATAAAAACAAGTTTGCTAACGAGTATATGTTCTATAATACTGGTGCTGGTTGGATGAATTCCTCCTATCCTGGGTCTTGGATGATGCGGCCAATTGTTAGTAAGGATGAAGTTTTTTTAAATGCAATTAATGAGATTCAATATTCATTTATTATTTATCCGAATCCTGTAAAAGAACAGTTGAATATCCGTGCGAGTACATGTAATAATTTAATTTCAATTTATAATCTGCAAGGGAGATTGGTAAAACAAGTTTTTACGCAAGATGAAGAGTGTGAAATTAATGTTACTGACTTTTCGGTTGGAATGTATATTGTTGAAGTTAAAAGTGAAGAAAATAGAAGTTTTCAAAAAATTATAATTGAATAAAATGGAAGAAGAAAAAAAGTTTGAACACTATAAGTTTGTTGCTGATAAAGGTCAAAGCCCTTTGCGAGTGGATAGATATTTACAAAATTTTGTAGAGTTTTCTACAAGGTCAAAAATACAGCAAGCCGTAAAAGCCGGTAATGTTAGGGTAAATGATAAGGTGGTAAAGTCCAACTATAAAGTGAAAGGAAATGATGTGGTAACTGTCGTTTATGATTATCCGCAAGAAAAGAATGAATTGCTTCCACAGGATATTCCTTTGGATATTCCTTATGAGGATGATGAAATTTTAATAGTGAATAAGGAAGCGGGAATGGTTGTTCATCCTGGTTTTGGTAATTATGATGGAACTTTGGTAAATGCTTTGGCTTTTCATTTTCAGAATTTACCCAATATGGGTGATGAAGAGCGTCCTGGTTTAGTGCATAGAATTGATAAAAATACTTCTGGGATTTTAGTGATTGCAAAAACTGAAAGAAGCATGACTATTTTGGCTAAAAAGTTTGAGGATAGAGATTTGAATAGAAAATATATTGCTCTTGTTTGGGGGGATGTAAAAGAGGAGGAAGGAACAATTACAGGAAATATTGGTAGGAGTTTGAAAAATAGAAAAATAATGGATGTTTTCCCTGATGGAGAGTATGGGAAACATGCTGTTTCTCACTATAAAGTATTAGAACGATTTGGTTACACTACCTTAATTGAGTGTAAATTAGAAACTGGTAGAACGCATCAAATTAGAGCGCATTTTAAGCATCTTGGTCATCCTTTATTTAATGATGAAGAATATGGAGGTGATCGTATTTTAAAAGGAACAACTTTTACAAAATACAAGCAGTTTGTGCATAACTGTTTTAAAATTTGCGACAGACAAGCTTTGCATGCAAAATCATTAGGATTTACACATCCTAAAACGAATGAAGAAGTTTTCTTTGATTCTGAGCTAGCAGATGATATGCAGCAATTAATTGAAAAATGGCGTAAATATTCTACGCATCAACAGCTTTAATACTCTTTAATAGTATTGTAAATTGTATCTCTTTCAATAGGGGTACGGTTTACTGCTTTAATTAATGCTACAATTTCCTCAGTACTCATTGTTGGGTTTTGATCCTCAACACCTGCCATGGAATAGATTTTTGTGGTATCGTCAATTGTACCATCAATATCATCTACTCCAAAAGCTAGTAAATTTTGTGTAGTCTTTTTCCCAATCATTGGCCAGTAGGCTTTTAAATGATTGAAATTATCCATAAATATTCTTGAAAAAGCGTACAATCTCATATCGTCAACAACACTTACTTCCTTAATATGTGACATTTGGTTATTTCCATTTCTATACTTCAAAGGAATAAAAGTATTGAATCCACCAGTTTTGTCTTGCAAATTTCTTAACCTACTCATGTGGTCAACAACATGTTTTGGCTTTTCAATGTGTCCGTAAAGGATAGTAGCGTTAGATGGCATTCCTAAAGCATGTGCAGTTTCGTGTATTTCAAGCCATTGTTCGGCTGTACATTTGTCATTACAGATTTCCTCTCGTATTTCTGATGCAAAAATTTCTGCTCCTCCTCCTGGCAATGAATCTTGTCCTGCTTCTTTTAGCATTGCTAAACCTTCAGTATAACTTACTTTTGCTTTTCGACACATGTATTCTAACTCCACAGCCGTAAATGCTTTTACATGAATGTCAGGGCGTATTGCCTTAATTTTTTGAATAAGTTCAATAAAGTAGTGCAATCCCATTTTTGGATGCACTCCACCTACTAAATGTACTTCTGTAATTTCTTTCCCGTCATAGGACTTTAGCTTATCCACCATTTCATCAATTGTGGATTCCCAAGCATCTTCTTTCTTACTTATTTTGATAGAATAGGCACAAAATTTACAATCAAAAACACAGATATTAGTAGGTTCAATATGTATGTTTTTATTGAAGAATGTTTTGTTTCCATTCTTTTCTTCACGAATAGCATTTGCTAGTGTTCCTAGTAGAGGAAGGGGCGCTTGAGTATAAAGCTTTACTCCTTCTTCTTCCGTTATTCTTTCTTGCTGAATTACTTTCTTTACAATGGATTGTAATCCATCAGCCAACTGCTCAATAACTAGATTCGTTTTTAGCATTATTTAGTAAGAATAATTTTTTCAATATGCGTTCCTTTATAAGTGCTGATGTTTATGAAATAAACTCCATTTTCAAAGGATGATAAATCGATAGTATTTGCATTAAAATCTTCAATAAATAATATTTGTTCCCCAATAATGTTTGAAATACTTAATGTATTTATTTTTGTTTGTGAGGCAATATGTAGTGTTGCTAAACTTGGATTAGGATAGATATTAATATTCTCTAATTGATATTCGTTAACACCAACTGTTCCAATGATACCTGTACAATTGACACTTATTGTAGAGTTTTTTAGTTCCACTCTTCCGCCTTGCCATGTTTGAGCATTCAAGACGTTTAACATTGCTGTAGCTTGACTATTGGAAAACATCCATGTATTTGATGCATAAGACATATAATTTTCATCCATATCTAACACATCAGTATTAAACACATTTGAATACGCTAAATCATTACAAGTATTGTTATTTGTAGAGGTATTTACATTCCCAAAATATATTCCATCACTTGCAGGAGTGTCATTAACATTCCATTCATCATTATCACAGCAACCACCACTCTCACAGAATGTATGACTTAAACCTAAATAATGACCTATCTCATGAGTTGCAGTTCTTCCGTCACTAGAGTTATTCACATTTCCTGTTGTTCCGAAAAATTTATAATCTACAACAAGTCCATCTTTCCAAGAATGGGTGCTGCTTGCTTGTATTCCAGGAAGGTACGCATATCCCAAGGTTTGTCCACCACCAGAAGAGTTTGATAAATTGCAAACCCAGATGTTAAGGTATTTTAAGGGGTCCCAATTATTAATTCCTCCTTGAGTTGATAGTTTCATATAATTCTTTTCATCAGCATCATCAGCATCCCAACTTGTTTTTGAAGTAGGTGTTCTAGTAATTCCTGTTGTTGGATTTCCTTCTGGATTGGTTGTAGCTAAACAAAACTTTATATTTGGATTTCCAGCATAATTTTGAAAAGTATTCCTAGGTGGATTTGGAAATTCTGGATTAGTTTTACTAAAGTCTTCATTTAATACTCTTAATTGATCTTCAATTTGTAAATTTGAAATATTAGTATTATTCCCAACCATATCTTGGGTTCTATGCACAACATGAATTACAACAGGTATTGTTATTATTTGTTGTTTTTGATAGTTATTTTTTTTGTTTTCTTTTTGATAATCAATGAGGTTTTCTCTCATTAATATATATTCTATATTATTCTCTAATTCGTTTTCTACCAGTTGAGTCGTTATGCATTTTTTGTTGTTTTCCTGTGCATTAATTTGCAAGCTAAAAATAACTAAAAGGCTAAGGATAAGTTTTGTTCTCATTTTCATTTTTGGATTATTATTTTGTGTGAATATTTTTGTTCTTTCATTTCAAGGATTAATTGATAAATCCCATTACTCAAACGGCTCAAATCAATTTTATTGTTTACTACTTTTACTGATAAAATATTTTGTCCTAAGCCATTTAAAATGCGCGCGAATATAGGAGTATTGTTGGATTCAAATTCCTGATTTATCCATAATTTTCCATTAGTTGGATTTGGGTAAATAGTATAGGTTGTCTTGTTCTCGTTTATTGCTGTGTTTCCAATGCAAAAGTAAGAAGTGTCTGAAAAAGTAAAAGGTATACTTTGTGCGTATTGATTACTCCCAATACTAGAAGTAATTGAAAAGTTTCCATTTCCAAAGCTGCAACAAAATCCATCACCATAACTATCATTAATTACAAATTTATAGCAGTTATAGTCTAAACAATATAACTTTTGATAAAGGGTATTGTTACTTAAGCTATCTCCACTATCAATAACATTATCATTATTGTCTAATAGCATCCAAGAGGTTTCTATGGCATAGTTGTCAGTCATTAAACGGAGTTGGACTTGCTCGCCATTTATTGAGGAAAATATAATTGATTCTTCATTATTACTAGGGTTTATGTCAGGAGTGTTGTTAGGGTTTTCAGTGCTGATCTTTAGTAAGTGAGTTGTTCCAGTACTGGATATTCCTGCTAATAAAATAGTATCTGTTTCATTGCTATTTAAGCTTCCATTCCAGCTTTGATAATAGTTGTTGCTACCATCAATATTGTATTTTATTATTACAGTATTTAAAGTAGTCGTTCCAAAATTCTTCAAAACTATTTTTGGATAAATCGGACTTGCACAGTTTGAATTTTGGTTGTTTGGCTCAATAATAGAAATGATCCCCGCATCACTATTTGCTATGGTTGCAGGTGTACATCCATTGGAAGTAAGTAGACCCATTCGCCAATTACTAATACTTGCCCAGACCCTATTTCTTTGTCCTTCAGTAAATGAATTCATACAGGCATCATTGGTGTAATCCATAAAGTTCATAAACATATCACCAGCATTGCTACAAGTTTGATGAGGGTGAATTTTACATCCAAAATTTGCTTGTTCTTGAGTAGGAGTGTCGTTTACCCAATCGTCACCACAATTATTGTCCCCCCATAGATGAAATAAGTTAAACCAATGCCCAACCTCATGGGTTGCAGTTCTTCCTAAATTATAAGGATAGACAGCTGTTCCAATTGTTCCTAAATGTTCAAAATCAATAATTACACCATCTGTTTTAGGGTCTCCTCCTGATGGGAATTGAGACCATCCGAGTATTCCGCCTTCTGTTTTGCAAACCCAAATATTTAAGTAGTTTTCAGTGTCCCAAGCTGTGCTTCCTCCTAATGAATCATAATAGATTTCATTGCCGAAAAGTGGAAAAAAGTTGTTTGCTGTTTGTCTTCTGATAATGCCATTTGTTGGGTTTCCGTTAGGCGTTTGTTGTGCTAGGCAAAAGTTTATTTGAGTACTTGCTACTATTGATAAAAAATCAGGTGGAGTGTTAAATGCATCAGCATTGGTACGCGTAAAATCCTGATTCAAAACAGTTAGCTGGCTTTGTATTTGAGCATCAGAAATGTTTTCATTTGCATTTTTATAAACTACATGTACCACAACAGGAATGGTAGTGCTTGCTCCATCTTGAAATTGAAATGTAACGGTTTGTTTTTCTAATTTAGAACGGTTTTCTGCTGCTTCAGGGCGTGTTTGAAGGTAGTGATTGAGACGTAAATTACTTCCACAGTTTTTTTCTTGTGCGAAAAGGCTAGTAGTAATTAAAATAAATAAGAAAAATAGTTGTTTCAAAATTAAAATTTAGGATTGCAAATTTACTGAAAAATTAGGAATTAATTACTGCCAACAAAATAGGTGTCTGTTAGGGTTTTTAAAAAGGCTACTAAATCCTGTTTTTCCTGATTGGTTAATTGCAGACCAATACCTACTTTTTTCATCTTTGGGTCAATAGTGGAGGAGTAGGTTCCTCCCAAATTATAATGCTCTACCACCTCTTCCAGTGTGGCGAACCTACCGTCATGCATATAGGGTGCTGTATGTTCAATATTACGGAGGGTAGTTGCTCGGTATTTTCCGTAATCAGCAGCATTACCAGTAATAGCACCCAAACCTAAGTTAGTAAACGGTTCAGGATCTAGGCCGTTATTATGAAATAAATTATCGGCAAATTGTTGTGTGCCATGGCAATGAAAACAATCTCCTTTTTCAGAGTTAAAGGTAGCGTAACCACCAAGTTCAGAAGCGCTAAGTTGAACTTCACCTTTTAAGTATTTATCGAATTTACTATTTGCAGAAACTAGCGTACGAATGTATTGTGATAAACCTTTAGCTGCATTTTCAATTGTTATGCTTTTGTTGTTAAAAGCAGCACTGAATAATGCCATGAATTCTGCATCTTTTTCTGCTCTTACTTGAAGGGAATCAGTTGTTCCGTTTACTGAAAAAGGGTTAGTAATTGAACCCAATACTTTTGCTTCTAGTCCTGTGCTTCTCCCATCCCAAGCCAAATCGTTTACCCAGCCTAAATTGATGAGTGCCATTGCGTTTCTTGGAGTTGCAACTCCATTTACATTGCTTGAAAAAGTGCCAGGACTTGAAAACCCATTTTCTTGTAAGTGGCAAGACGTACATGCTAAGCCTTCACTATAGGATAATATTGGGCTATTAAATAAATATTCTCCTAAAGCAATTCCCTCCTCTGTAAGTGAGTTATCGCTAGGGTGTATCATATCAGGAAAACCGTTAGGAGTTATTATAGTATGTGCAGTAGTTGTAAAAGGATCTGGGTACTCACAAGAGCCATCTTCTTTCTCTGCCTCAGAGTTATAGTTAAATGCTAAAGGATCAGTACAGCCTTCCTCTTTTTTACAAGCAAAAAATAGTGTGCTAACAAATAATAAAAGAATAATTTTATTCATAAACTACAAAATTAGAAAATACACGAGAACCATTATTATTTAACTGCATTTGCATATCATTATTCCCCATTATTCCGTCAGTAGTTAGTGTAATTGTGTTCGGTTGATTGTACCACTCATTAACATCCATATTAATAGTGATATCAATGTCACCATTTTTGTCATCAATAAAAAATGAAGTTTCAGTCTTTTCATTGTACTGAAAAGAATAATCATTTCCCATAGTTCCTCCTAAATGTGTATTGTAAAATGTAGTTTCATTGTTGAAAGTCCCTTCTAAAATCATATAATGATAACCACCACCCATCATGTCTGGCCATGCCATAGTAGTATGAAAATCCTCATTTACATAAGCATTACTGATGTTCATTTCTTCATTTAATCCAAAATTAAATTTCAAGGTTGAGTAGGTTCCATTTTGTAATTCTCCAAGATCTAAAGTTAAGGTTGAAGCATCTTCCCCATCTACAAAGTGAACATCTTTAAGCGTTTTTGTGCTTCCATTAGTTTCTAAGCTGATATTTGAAATGAGATATTGTAAAGTTTTTACATTATAGTTCTGCCCTGCTCCATTGGTGTAAGGTAATTCCGATTCATTGGTTGTTAAATCTAAAGGTACCCCATCAACAGTATGGGTAAAGTGTATTGTTAAGAAGCTTGGAATTGGAATAGCTGGATCTTTCTTGCAAGCAGTTAGTGTTAGTGCAATAATTGAAATAAGAAGTATGATTTTATTCATTGTTGTATTTTACTTTTTTATGGGTCAAATCTAAACATTATAATGTAATAAATAGTTGATTTATATCTGTCTCCATTGTTTATCTTATCCATTCAGTTTCTGTTGGTAATTTATTGCATTTCATTTCTTTGTTTTCCAACAAAATATTCATCTTTGCTTTTTATGTTTAGTCCCTTAAAATACATTGATGTTATTTTACCTTTACCCCTTAAAGGTACATTTACTTATAGTACTGATCAAGAGGACTTATTAGTAGGTCAGAGGGTAGTGGTTCAGTTTGGTGTGCGCAAACTGTATGCTGCTATTATAAAAGAGGTACATGATAGAAAACCAATCGAATATGAGGCTAAACCCCTGTTGGCTATTTTGGATGAACCGCCAATAG
>Ga0308011_10000651_pt1 | contig 17773 bp, 8 predicted proteins | sample Neamet177_FD_203144 | JGI IMG/M metagenome (GOLD analysis project Ga0308011, IMG submission 203144) | Marine microbial communities from water near the shore, Antarctic Ocean - #177 | ecosystem: Environmental > Aquatic > Marine > Unclassified | place: Southern Ocean | collected 2014-07-25 | reverse complement strand
ACTGAAGATTTAACTAATGTTGGTGCAGGGACTTATTCTGTTACAGTTTCCGATACCAATATGTGTTCATCTGTAAGTTATATCTATATTATTACTCAGCCAACACAAATAACAAATACTAATACTGTTACCTCTGTTTCGTGTAATGGTAATGCAGATGGAAGTATTGATATTTTCCCTAATGGAGGAGTGTCTCCTTATACTTATTTGTGGAGTAATGGTGGCACTACATCAATAATTAATAATCTATCATCAGGAATTTATAATGTTATAGTTACTGATTCAAATAACTGTACTTCTTCTGATTCGGTAGATATTACAGAACCATTTCAATTGATTATTGATACTTCAATTACCATACTTACAAACCTAAATTGCTTTGGTTTTAATGATGGTAGTATAGATGTTTCTCCTTTAGGAGGAACACCGTCTTATACTTTTGTTTGGAGTAATGGTGCTACTACTGAAGATTTAACTAATGTTGGTGCAGGGACTTATTCTGTTACAGTTTCCGATACCAATATGTGTTCATCTGTAAGTTATATCTATATTATTACTCAGCCAACACAAATAACAAACACTAATACTGTTACCTCTGTTTCGTGTAATGGTAATGCAGATGGAAGTATTGATATTTTCCCTAATGGAGGAGTGTCTCCTTATACTTATTTATGGAGTAATGGAGATATTACTGAAGATGTAAATGGTATAGCTGCTGGTTCTTATTCTTTAGAAATTACAGATAATAATGGTTGTATTTATTATGATACTATTATTATGGTAGAGCCCTTAGTTTTGGTGCCAAGCTTTGTGCTTAATGGCAGTAACTTATCTGGAAATTCTATTGGAGGAACAATGCCTTATACTTTTGAGTTTTGGGGTCCAAGTGGATTTCTTGTTTTAAGCTCAAATAATTTTGGCACTAATGTTTCAATTACTCCGATTATTTCAGGAAATTATACTTTTATAGTTGTAGATGCTAATGGTTGTTCGGATTCTGCAAGTATATATTTTTCGTTGAATTTTTCCCCAACAGTTATTGTTAGTTTGTCAAATACTTATTGTGATAGCTTGGCAGATCTAACAATTGAAGTAAGTCAAGATTCAGGAGAAGTAGATATGTCTACTTCTATTTTTCTATCTACTGCTGGGGCTTTTGATATTTCCTCTATGAGTATTGGAAATACTATTGGAACAGCTACCTTAATGGCTGCAGGAGGCTCTATTATGATTAATACATATCTAATGGTTAGCTCTGTAATTAATGTAAATCAGGCTATTATCTGTGCTAATGATACTGTTTTGGGCTGTATAGGGAGCTTTACAATTAATAATAATCCTGGATCAGGGGTATACATTCTAGCAAATACTATTCCTGATGGAAATAATTATACCTTAGGTAATATGAGCTCCGTTACTTTCGTCAATTGTTTTATTAATCCTTGTGGACCCTTTAGTTTTAATTCTACTATTAATTCTGAATTAGGTGATGTTTATTATCAATCCACCTCATTTGGAACGACTTCTATTGAAGATCTTTCTAAGTTTAATATTACAATTCATCCTAATCCATCTGATGGAAGATTCACATTAGAAATGAATGGAGTAAATAATGAGAGATACAATGTCACTATTAATAGTTTACTTGGTCAGACAGTGTATGATAAAAAGTATAGTTATGGTTCTTTTACAGAGGATATTGATATTTCTAAATTTGGCAAAGGCACGTATCTAATCTCTGTCTCAAGTCCTTCAATGATAATAACTGAACAGCTAATAGTCAAGTAATTAAATATAATTTTAATAAAAAAGATAGCCACACTTTAGTTAAAGTTGGTTTTGACATATTGATAAAAACACCCAGCAGGAATGTTGGGTGTTTTTTTGTTATGAAAAACCACTAAATAAAAAATAAAATCAATGATTTTTATTCATTATAGAAAAACATTAAAGAAGTTAAATTATTAATTATCAATAACTTGACATTTAAATGTGTACGTGTTTTACTAACGTGTCAGTTTGTGTAATTTCCTTATCTTACCTCCCTCATTATTAAGACATATATTATGAAGAAGTTTTTTTTATTTTTAGTATCATTTTTAACCTTTTTTAGTGTTAAAGCACAAAGTTGTGATGGTATACCTTGCATTGCTAATCCTGTTATTATACAAGCTGATATTATTGAATGTAGCCAGCCAGCATTGGATTCTTCCCAAAACCAAAACTGGTATTGCCCTGAAGAAGAGTGTTTGGATGTATGTGAAAACACAGCAAACTATTACTCTACACCTTATAATGCTGGTAGTATATATGTTTGGAATGTAACAGGAGGTCAAGTAATTAATACTAACCCATTAGGAAATAATGTAACTGTAGTATGGGGTAGTGTAGGGCAAGGATTGCTTACAGTAGAAGAATTAGATGTAAATGGATGTGATAATTTTGATGTTTTATGTGTAAAAATTAAAGTCACCCCTCAAGCAAGTATTCAAACCTTACCCAACTCATCAGTATTTTGTAAAGATGTACCTATCAAGTTTAAAGCAATTGACATTAATCCTTCTCAACTTACTCAGCAGTTTGATGATAGTTGTTCTGCTAATCAGCAATGGCCAATTGATTCCACACAATATTATTATTCTATGCATTATTTATGGGATTTTGGAGATGGAACAAGTTCAGTAATATACAATCCTATTCATTCCTATGCGACTTCAGGAACAAAAACAATTACTTTAATTATGAGTAATAATTGTCAATGTTCCGATACCATTACTATGCAAATACAAATTACTAATGATGTAGGGCCTAAAGTAATCTCCTGTATAGGAGCGCTTTGTGAGGGAGATACAGCACAGTATTGTACAGATGCAATAAGTCCTAATTGGTTATTGGAAGGAGGTAGTTTTTATTATTCTACTTCTACTGATGTTTGTGTTAATGTGATATGGGATAACAATGATAATTCATTAATTGATGGTGAGGGGACTTTAATTGTTTCGGACTTCAATACTACTTGTGGTAGTGGTGAAACTTATTTTTCAGTTCCTGTACTTACTGCCAACCCTGAAATTACTGGAAAAACTATTGTGTGTCCTAATACTTATGAAGTTTATTCTTATGAATGTATACCTGGGGTTAATTATTATTGGTCAGTTTCAGGGGGTATTATTGTTGGTGGGCAAAATTCATCAGAAATTAAAGTTGAATGGAATTATCAAGTTTCAGGGCAAGTTACATTATTTATAAGCTCTTCAACTTTAGATTGTAACCTTGGTCAAACATCAGTAAATGTTGAAGTACTTCCAAGGATAGAAATTTATGGAAGTACTCAGGTGTGTGAAGGTGGAATTAATTCTTTTGACGAAAATATATGGTCAAATACTTTAGAATGGAATGCAGTAAATGGTAGTATTATAAGTCCAGCAAGTCCTCCATTTATTGCAAGTCAAATTCAAGTTGAATGGAATCAAGGTTATGGAAATGCTAGTGTAAATGCAGTTGCAACTCAAACAGGGATATATTGTCAGGAATCTGCATTATTCCCATTGCAAGTTATTGAAAAACCTCAACAAGTAACTAGTGTTAATGGCGATTCAATTATATGTCCTGGTGCATCATATTATTACTCTGCACAGTCAAATTCTACTTCCACAGAAAACTGGGTATACCAATGGAGTGTTATTGGAGGAACAGCTTCCTCCACTAAAGGAGAAACTGTTATGATTACTTGGGATCCAGTAGGTCCTTTCTCTATTGATGTTATCAATCATTTGGATGATTCTCCTTATTGCAATTCTGATGTTTTTACAAAAATAATCAATGCCGTTTCTATTCAGCCTCCTGTGATTAGTGGTAGCTCTACAGTTTGTATAAATAGTATAAGTACTTTTGATTTATCTACTATCTTTCCTGAATGGGCTGAAATAAGTTGGAGTGTAAGTAATGCTATTTTAGGAAGTGTTACTTCAGGACAAGGAACTGCACAGGTCCAGGTAGAATGGGGCAACCAAACTGGTGTAACTGATGTAGTTATAGATGTAGATGTATGTGGGGTAATATACTCCTCAACTTTCTCTATCTCATTCCTAACCCAGCCAATTTCATTCTCTGTTACAAATAGTCCTATTTGCTCTGAATCTTCTCTTTCTTTTACATCTACAGCTGGTACAGGTGTTTATGCTTGGAATTTTGGAGATGGAACTACTTCAACTTCACAAAACCCTAGTCAGAATTATGCTGAACCTGGTGCTTATTTAGTTAGCTTAACTTTTACTGAACCTCTCAGTCAATGTGTTTCATCTTATAGCTCGGTACTGAATGTGCAAGGTATAGCTGGTCATTTATTTCCTGAAGGTACTTCATCTTTTTGTGCTTCAAGCAACATAAGTCAACCCCTTTCTATTTCAACTATTTCTTCAGTAATACCATCAGTTGAATGGTTTCATAATGGTAGTTCTGTAAGTACTGCTAATTTCTATACTGTAACTTCTTCTCCACCTAATCAAAATGGAGTTGGTAGTTACTCTGTTGTTCTTACTGATGCGAATGGTTGTAGTAATACACTAAATTCCATTAATATAAGTACTATTAATTGTAGTGGAGGAGGAGGTGGTGGTTCTTCTTGTCCTCCAGTAGTGCCTTTAACATATAATTCAACTTGTAATTCAGGTTTGGGAACTATGTCGTTTAACTTTAATTCTCCTAATGGAAACATTATAAGTTGGAAGGTGGGTAATGGTCCTACATCTTCATCATTAGTATATTTACCTATATTTTCAAAAGCGGGTGTTTATAAAGTACAAGCTTTCTCGTCAGGATGTTTGTTGGGTAGTGAGATTATAACTGTTCCTCTTGTTGTAGATATTGATTATTCTGCTGTATGCGACCCAGGAAATGGAAATCAAATAACTTATCATTTCCAAGATACTTCCTCTTATCTTTTGGGCTATGGTGTCTCAACATATTTATGGGATTTTGGAGATGGAACTACTTCAACTTCACAAAACCCTAGTCATACTTATGCTGTAAGTGGTAGTTACAGTGTAGATTTAACCGTAAATTATGGGAGTTATAGTTGTAATAAAACGATAACAGTTGTTGTGTATGATTTTAATGTTAGTTATTCTCATTCAGGTTTAGAATGTGAAGATATTCCAACTATTACTTTTACATCTTCTACTACTAGCCCAACAACTATTGTGAGTTGGAGTTGGGTCTTTGGTGATGGAGCATCATCAGGGAGAGAAACCCCAATGAGAACATATAACCCGTCATCAATTTATTCAACTACTTTACAAGTAACTGATGGGATTGGTTGTGTGGCTAATGCTAGTTTACCAATATCAATTAAACAAAATCCTATTATTAATTCACTTAATAGTCTAGGTCCTTATTGCTCAAATGATTCTCCAGTAGGTTTATTTTCAGTTGGTTTACAACAGGTTGTAGATTTTAATACGGTAAATGGTGAAGTCGCAACTTGGTCAGGTATAGGTATTGAACAAGATCCTATTACACAAATTTACTATTTCAACCCTATGTTAGCGGGTGGTGGAAATTATAAAATATGTGTTACTGTTACTGATAATAATGGATGTTACTCTACAGAATGTATTATGATAGATGTACTTTGTCCTGAAAAACCTAAAATCTTTGGGGAATCTGATTTTTGCTATGATTATTCCTCACATTATTACACTACTCAATATGGTTATTCAAATTACCAATGGTATGATAATAATGTACCAGTTCCGGGTTCAAATTGGAGCGGTTATAGTTTTTATAATTCATCTACTACAGATTTAACTGTTGAATTTACTGATGACAATGGTTGTACTACTATGTCAGAACCTTTTACAATTACTGTTAATCCTAAACCAAATATATTTTATGCAAGTTTCAATGGTGATTTATGTCCAGAAAAAAATATTATTTTAGAACATAATGGAAATGAGAATAATGTTGAATATTTTTGGAATACTCCTGAAAAACATAATGCCTCTACAATTACGATAACTTCAGAATCTAACTATGATTATTATGTTGTTGCTTCAAATCAATATGGGTGTATAACAAAATCAAATTATATATCCTTACACCAAGCGCCTAATATGTGTGCAATCCTTTCTGGGTGTTATTGTGATTCCTCTATTTTAAATCAATTCAATTTAATCAATATTAGTGGTGTATCTGATTCTTGGATGTATAATAGTACTGAATGGCTTAGGAATGGTTTACCTATGACTCCTCCAGTAACTAATAATAATCTTCAGTTAGATCCTACTAGCCCAAATTACTTAAACACTATTCCTGCAACTTTTAACCAGAAAGTAACTGATAGTTATGGTTGTGTTTATTTTTCAGCTGATTTAAATTTAGAAACAAATTGCACTATATGTTTTGAAGAATCATATACTGAGATTAGTGATACAATATGTGATGGCGATACATATGTTTTAGGAACTACTACTTACACAGTTTCAGGAAATCATATAAGTAGCCTTACAGGGGTTGCTGGATGTGATAGTACTGTAGAATTGAACTTATTTGTGAAGCCAATCTTTACTTTTCAGAATCCGCAATTTATTTGTGATGGTGAGTTTTATCAAATAGCAAGTAGCACTTACAATACTACTGGTATTTATACTGATATTCTTATAGCCGAAAATGGATGTGATAGTATTGTGAATACAAGCCTTACTGTCAATCCATTGCTGACTAATATAAATAATGTAGAAATATGTTTTGGAGATAGTGTGTTGGTTGGGTCAAATTACTACACTAGTGCAGGTAGTTATATTGATGTTTTTTCTAATTTAAATACTTGTGATAGTGTTATAACAACTAACCTTAACATTTTACCTTATTCTTCATTTCTTAATATTCAAGCTATTTGTGATGGTGATTTTATTGAAGTAGGGCAGAGCCTGTATTATAATGCTGGAATATTTACTGATATATTATTAAATATTAATGGCTGTGATAGTGTTATTACAACTGACATTACAGTTTATCCTACATTTTATACTCAACAATATTTACAGATATGTGAAGGTGATAGCACGCAGGTTGGCCAGAATTATTATAATACTACAGGAATCTATGTAGATAGTTTTAATACTGTTTATAATTGTGATAGTGTTATTTATACTGATTTATTTATTGAAAACCCTATTGCAAGTATATCCGCAAGTCCTCCATTGCTGGCATTAACAGTTGCAAATGGTATTCTTCCGTATTCGTTTGAAGTGGGTAATCAGAATGGAATAATTTTAACTAGTAATAATAATTCTACCACTACTGTCTATTTTAACCCAGTGGTAAATGGTATGTACTATTTTATTGTAATAGATGATATTGGTTGTGTTTCAGATACATTTTTTTATAATGTAACTTTTTTAGCAACCACTATTCATGAGTTTGTAATTAAAGACCTTTTGATATTCCCAAACCCTTCAAGAAATATATTTAATATAAGTTTTACTAGTAAAACTCAGCAAAATTTAAGAGTAAGGGTTCTTAATGTAGTAGGAGAGGAGTTAATTAGTGATGACCTACAGCAGTTCATTGGGGAATACACAAAACATATAAACCTTAAAGAACATGCTAAAGGAATTTATTTCCTTGAGATAGAAACTGATAAAGGTGTGGTGAATAAAAAATTGATATTGCATTAGAATATGTTAAGATATATTATTGTTATAGTTTCAGTATTAATTAGTACAAATATTTTTGGTCAATCATTTAATGATGGCCCTATTCTTATAGAAGCAAAGCTTAGAGAAGTTAATACAGTTTTTGATGGTACTGATGTTGGACAGTCTAGCACTATAGCGTCTTTAGCAACTCCTGATGAGCTTTCGTATATTATTTGGGTTAAGGATAATTTAGGTATTTTCCCATGGACTGGTGGAATTTGTGATACTGCAAATTTCAACCCATCTTTCAATGGAGGTACAGGAACAAATTCAAAAGATTTTAATCATGTATTTGCTACACTTTCCTTTCCAACTATTATTGTGCCACAGTTTCTGGACTTTAAACTTGATGCATGGGAAGATGATAATGATAGCGATCCTTTTGTGGTAGGAATTTTTAATATAAACATTAATACTACAGGTTCTCGTTTTGTTTGGGATGATTATCTTTGTCAAGATTCTATTTGCATTCCTTTTTTAGGATGTTTTTGTACCTATTCTGATGGTGATGATTACAGGTGTTTGGCTGACCCTTTTGTAACGGGAATTGCCTATCGTCAAGGGCCGCCTTGCCAATGGTTTTCTCACGGATTTGTAAATGGTGATCCTGGAGCTTGTATAAATACTTCATCTGATGTTACTGAACCTAATACGGATGGTTATTATAAACCTAAAATTGAAACTTTTTGGCGCTATACTAAAGGAACTTCATTTGCTAATGCTATTGATTTAGATACACTTACGGCAGGTGTCTTAAGTCATTATAATAGTAATGAATGTTATACTGATTATTACCCATCAAGTACTGGAAATGATGTTATTTATTCTTTTTATGTAGCTAATCCTTCAGGAGTAAATATTTCACTTTGCGGAGCAAATGGCGCGCAATTTGATAGTTATTTATATTTGGTAAAAGACACTAACCTAGTTGCACTTACTAGTAATGATAATTTTTGTAGTAACCAATCTGAGATAACAACTGCCCTTTGCGATACAGGAATTTATTATGTGGTAGTGGATGCAACCTCTGCTTTAGAATTAGGTACATTTACTTTGAATATTACTGAAGACCCAAATAGTGCATTTACAACTTCATTTATAATTAAAGATGTAAATTGTAACGGAGGATTAGACGGTTCAGTTTTAGCAAATTTAGGTGGTGGAGAGGCACCTTATACTTACAATTGGATTTTTGGGAGCGGAGGATTTATAAGCACAACTTCTGCAACTAATATTATGGAAGATTCTATTATCAATCTAATTGCAAATTCTTATGTGTTACAAGTATCGGATAATAATAATTGCACTTTATTGGATACTATTATTATTTCAGAACCTTCTGCTTTTGTTTTAAATAGTACGACTACTCCAGTATCTTGTTATGGATATACTGATGGGGGCGCAAATGTAACTGTAAGTGGAGGCTTACCGCCCTATACATATAATTGGAACACAACTCCTGTGCAAACAAGCACAGCAGCTGTATTTTTAGGGGCAGGTAATTATTGGTTTAGTATTACTGATGCAAATGATTGTTTGGACTCTATTCAAGTATCTGTTACAGAACCACTTCCTGTACCTGTACAATTAAACGCGAATACAATTACGCTTTGTAATGGGGGTAGTACAACTATTATAGCCAGTGGCGCAAATTCTTACACTTGGTCACCTTCCTTATGGCTAAGTTCATCAACAGGGGCAAATGTGATAACTACTCCTAATTCTTCTATTAGTTATATAGTTACAGCAACTGATGTATATGGTTGTTATAATACGGATACAGTATTTATAAATGTAGCTCAATCCATAGTCTTAAATCTTACTCCAGCAGTCCCTGAAGTTTGCCAAGGAGAGAGTATTCCTTTAACTGTTTCGGGTGCAAGTTCTTATTCTTGGTTTCCGCCCAATGGATTGAGTTCAATATTAGGAAGTTCAGTTTTGGCATCTCCTCAAACTTCTACTAATTATCAAGTTATTGGTACTGACGCTTTTGGTTGCAAGGATACTATAAATGTACCTTTGAATGTTTTGCCAAAACCAAGTATTTCTGTTACTCAGAATGCTACTATCTGTGAAGGAAGTTCAGTGAATTTATTTGCTAATGGAGCTAATCAGTTTAATTGGTATCCTGCTTCTGGTTTAAATAATACAATAGGAAATTTAGTAACTGCTTCCCCTGTAAATACAATAAATTATAGCCTTATAGGTATTGCGGCAAATGGCTGTAAGGACACAGTAATTACGACAGTAACAGTAAATTCTAATCCTAGTTTGTCAGTTTTCCCTCTTATGGCAACTATTTGTGAAGGCGACAGTATTCCTGCTTATATTAGTGGAGCTTCTACTTATTTGTGGTCACCTGCTTTAGGAGTAAATAATCCTAGTTCGGATACAGTATTTTTATCTCCAATAAATGTAACCAATTATACGATTTTAGGAATAGATGATTTTGGTTGTACTTCCTCAATTTCTTTACTAACAAATGTGAACACCTTACCTAATGTAAGCCTTAACCCTTCAGTTAACCCTATTTGTGTCGGAGATGTTTCTATACTTTCAGCTAGTGGGGCAACTGCTTATAGTTGGCAGCCTTCAGCAACTTTAAGTTCGAGTACAGGAACTAGTGTTTCGGCTATTCCTAATATGACTACTATATATGCTGTAACTGGTACGGATGCAAATAGTTGTACTAACACTGCAAATACAACTATATTAGTTAATCCTTTACCTATTTTATCTGTTAGTCCTAATGTTGCTACAATTTGTGAAGGCGAAAATATAAATGTTATTGCAAGTGGAACGCAAAATTATGTTTGGTCGCCAGCTTTAGGTTTAAATACAACACAAGCATCATCTGTAATCGCAAACCCAATTATCACTACATTTTATACAATTACAGGTACTGATTTTAATGGTTGTTCTGATGTTGTTTCAGCTACAATAAATGTTAACCCTAAACCTGTAATTACCTTATCGCCTGCATCAGCTGATATTTGTGAGGGGGCAAGTATTAGTATCTCAGCTTTTGGAACTAACTCTTATCAATGGACCCCTTCCTTTGGTTTAAATACAACTATAGGTTCTGTAGTAACTGCAAATCCTAATACAACTACAAACTATACAATTACGGGTACTGATATGAATAATTGTATCAATACTGCTAATTTCCAATTAAATGTAGGTGTAAGTCCGTCAGTTGTTATAAGTCCTGTAAACCCTATTATTTGTGGTGGAGACAATGTAAGCTTGACTGCAAGTGGAGCAACTCAGTATATTTGGAAGCCAGCTGCTACTTTAAGTGCAGGAATAGGGATTATGGTAAATGCCAATCCAAATGTGAGTACAACCTACACTTTAGTAGGAACGGATGCTATTGGTTGTGTGGATAGTATAAGTACAACTATTAGTGTGAATCCATTGCCTTCAGCTACTATAAACCAGAATACTGAAGCTACTATTTGTAGGGGAGATTCAGCCATTATTATTGTAGATGTAAGTGGTAATCCTCCTTGGGATTTATCCTATGCAGTAAATGGTGCTTTTCAGCAGCAAATAAATGCGACTACTAACCCGATACTTATTTTTACTGACATAGCTGGAGATTATACAATTCCCACTATAACAGATGCAAATGGTTGTACAGCTATAGGTAGTGGAAATTTACTATTGAATGTATTGAATAGGCCTTTGGCAATTTTTGATTTTTATCCCCAGCCAGCTAATATACTGTCTCCTGAAATTACTTTTGTTAATAATTCTATTTTTACTGATTCTTGGTATTGGGATTTTGGAGATGGTTTTTCAAATGTAGTTGATTTTAGTCCTTTGCATTCTTACTTTGAGGCAGGAACTTATCAAATTTCTTTGGTTGTAATGAATGATATTTGTAGTGACACTGTGCAGCATACCCTTACTATTGATCCTGTTTACACGCTATATCTTCCTAATTCTTTTACACCAAATAATGATGGGTTGAATGATGTTTTTTATCCGAAAGGAGAAAGTATAGCTGAATTCGAAATGTATATTTATAATAGATGGGGAGAACAAGTATTTCATTCAGTTGATATAAATGAGGGTTGGATTGGGAAGTTCAATAGTGATGATGAACTTGTGATGGGATATTATTTTTATGCAATTAAAATTACTGACGAACTAGGTGTTTATCATATAGTGAAAGGGAAGGTGTTACTCAATTAATTACTATATTCGCATCTTAACTTATTTAAAAATAAACAATGAAAAAACTACTATTTACTTTTTTAGCAATTGCTACTATTTTTGCTGCTTGCGAGAAAGAAGAGGAGCCAATAATAAATGATAATACAACAACAACTTACGCCTTTTCTTGTAAGGTAGGTGGCGATAGTTTCACTGACAATAGTCCTGTTGTTGAAATTAACCCTTCTACCAATGTGCTTACACTTGATGCTAAAGATGGGGATAATACAATTAGAATTATTATTTATGGTTTTTTGAATAGAAATGAAGGGGAGGAGATATCCTTAAATAATCTTACGGATAAAGCCTATGTAACAAAAGATGGAGTAGATTACACTAATACTGAAGGAGGAAAATTAACTTTCTCTAAGATTGATACAAAGCTTTCAGGAACATTTAATTTTACTTCAAAAGCAACTAATTTTTCTTCTAAATCAGTTACTGAAGGTGTATTTGAAGATTTATCCTATTAATGATAACAAAATCAAAAATACTAGATATTGCAGCAATAGACCAAAAGCTAAAACGATTAGCTTGGCAGGTTTATGAGCAGAATTCAGCTGAAAAAGAAATTATTGTAGTAGGGATTTCGGAAAGAGGTTTGATTTTAGCCAATAAACTAGCGGTTCATATTCAGGAAATATCAAAAATAAAAACCAAAATTGCTCATCTGGAACTAGATAAAGAAAATCCGTATAACAAAGAGGTTACTTTAAATTTGGAAGAAAAAGAATATGCCAAAAAAGTAGTAATTCTTGTAGATGATGTGTTGAATTCAGGGAAAACCTTAATGTATGCTGCAAAGCATTTTTTAACAACTCCACTGGCAAGGTTGGCAATTATGGTATTGGTGGACCGTAACCATAATCGTTATCCAATTAAGGCGGATTATGTAGGACTTTCCCTAGCGACTACTTTGCAGGAATATATTAATGTTGAGTTAAAAGGTGCTGGTAAGGGCGTGTATCTCTCTTAATATTTCATCCGTATTTTTATCATCTACTACTATAATATGATGAGCTAAAGCATAAAAAGGACTTCTATTTTGAAGTTCTTTTTTTATGTAAGGTTCTAGTTCTGTATTTGGTAGGTTAGCAATTAATGGTCGATTTTGTTTTTCTTCTTTTAGTCGATTAGCTAAACAATTGGCTGATGCTTTCAAGTAAATACTTATTCCTTTAGCATTAATTATTTCCATATTATTGTTGTATGTAGGAATTCCGCCACCACAAGCAATGATTGCTTTGCTATTTAATCGTTTTAAAAGTTCAGTTTCCAACATTCTGAAATGCAATTCGCCATCTATTTTGAACATCTCTGAAACACTTCTATTTTCTTTTCTCTCAATCTCTTGGTCGGTATCGTAAAAGGGTAGGTGCAACTCCTTAGCCAGTAACTTAGCAAGGGTTGTTTTTCCTACTCCCATATAACCAATAAGATAGACCATAATTAAGACTGTAATTTAGCAACCAAATAAACAATTTTTATTGTAGTTTTGGCTTAATAAATCGCATAGATAATTTTATTAAATTTATTTTGTAAAATTGTTTCTGATTAAAGAAAAGTAATATATTTGCAGCCGATTTTGACCGACCTGGTAGCTCAGCTGGTAGAGCACCTCACTTTTAATGAGGGGGTCCTGGGTTCGAGCCCCAGCCAGGTCACCAAATCTAAAAAAAATCCCACTATTAATAGTGGGATTCTTTTTTTATGTATTATTGCATAACACCTTTGCCCAGGTGCTGAAATTGGTAGACAGGCATGATTGAGGGTCATGTGTCCTTTAGGACGTGAGGGTTCGATTCCCTTTCTGGGCACTATTACCCACCAACTCTTTTATAGTTATATCCATTTTCCCCTAGTATATCCATTATTTTATCCCTTACATCTCCTTGTATAATTATCTCTCCATTTTTAGCAGTACCACCTACACCACATTTTGCTTTTAGCATCTTTCCTAAGGATTTTAAATCTTCAGTATTTCCTACAAAATCCTTTATAATAACGGCAATTTTTCCTGCTCTGTGCTTGTCAATACAAACTTTTAGGTGTTGGGCATTATTGGCTAAAGTTTCTACTTCCTCATTTTCGTGTTCAAACTCAAAATCAGGGTTAGTGGAGTACATAACTCCTTTTTTATTTTTCTTATTCTTTCCCATTAGGTACTAGTATTTTTAAGGATTTGGGCACTATTTTTATTTCCAAAGTAGTATTAGTTGCTGTTGGTTCTCCATCCAAATGAATTAGTTTTTCATTACTAGTAATGGTCATTTTATCCATTTGTATAATGCGAACAAACTTGGAAAGATGCGCTTTTCCTTTTGCAACCTTAAGTAAAAAACTTGGAACCTTCCATCTAGCAAAATCCTTTACAATCACAAAATCAATCAAGCCATCATCCGTTTTAGCGTTGGGTGAAATCTGAAAGTTATTTCCCCATTGAGCAGTGTTAGCAAAGGCAATAAGTAATGCGTTTACCTGCTCGGTTTTCCCATCATAATTTATCGTATAATCCCTAGCTTGGTATTGTAATTCATTGTAGATGAGTTTTATGTAGTTCGAAAAACCTCTATTTGTTAAGTTGGCAAACAGGTGAGCAATGTGGGCATCAAATCCTATTCCAGAAACATTTACAAAAGGTAAGCCATTTGCCGTACAACTATCAATCGTTTTAATAGTTGTATTTTTGAGTTGAATAATGGCTTTTTCAACAATAGGGTTCATTCCATTATGAAAAGCAAAGCCATTGCCAGAACCACATGGAATAACTCCCAAAGCAGTATTGCTACCAATTAGCGCTTTTGCACATTCATTTACCGTACCATCACCACCCACTGCAATTACAGCATCAAACTCTTGTTCAATTGCTACTTTACTTAATGCAGTTGCATCTCCTGTTTTCTTGGTACGGAAAATATCGTAATTATTAAAATGCATTGCAATTTTTTGTTCAATCCCTTTTTGCTTTCCAGTTCCTGATACAGGGTTGATTATAAACCTAATTTTCATAGACCAAATTATTAGTTTTCATTCTGAAATTATATTCCTGTTTTATGGCTTTTAACAGCTCAATGTTTTTAGTGTTTTGATGCGTTTCTTCTTTCAAACCCCAGCTCGTAAAAGTAGGATATTCCTCTAGTTTATTATTGATGATGCCTTCAGGAGTAATGAAACGATAATTATTATACAGTTTGCTAATCGCCCAATTTTCTTCTGAAAACATGGATTTTCCAAAGGATAAATAGGGTTTTGAATAGCCAATTTCATTGAGTATAGTTGGCATAATATCAATCTGCTGAACAATTGTATTGTTTTCTCCTAAAAGGCTTCCATCACTCTTAAATAGCACAAGAGGAATTGCGTAGCGGCCTATTCTGTTTTTATATTCCTTATTATAACTTACCCCTGAAGTATGGTCAGCAGTAATGATGAAGATGGTATTTTTAAACCATTCCTCATTTTGAATACGCTTAAAAAATTGCTGCATAGAGTAATCGGAATATGCTATTGTTTCCATAATACCTATACTTTCATAGTTATGCTTATAATCCTTAGGTAAATCATAAGGTGGGTGGGAACTTAACGAGAAGAAAGTAGTAAAGAAAGGCTCCTTTTTTACGTTTAATTCTTTTGCAAAATATTGCATAAAAGGTTTATCATGTATCCCCCAACTTCCATCAAAATCAGCATTATTATTGTATTCTTCCATCCCGTGATATTCTTGAAATCCTGCTTTCCGGCTAAAGCTATAAAAGCCCATAGTTCCTCTTAGTCCTCCATGAAAAAAGGAAGTATTATAGCCTTCATTATTTAGTAGTGAAGCTAAACTCTCAAATTTATTTTGTGCATAATCGGAAGTAATAAAGGGATTATTCATTAAAGTAGGGATAGAAGCGGTTATTGCTGGTAGTGCCTCTATGGATTTTAAGCCATTTGCATAAGCATTGGTAAAAACCATCCCATGTTGCATTAAGCTATCCAAAAATGGAGTGTAGCTCTTTCCTTTATTATAATAACCTACGAACTCTTTGGAATAACTTTCCATGATAAGGATTACAATATTTTGCTTATTGATTTCTTGGTTTTCTGGTTTATGAATAGGAGAGTATAGGCTTGTTAGGTTTTCCTTTTCAAAATAGTTATATGTTTCTAAAGATTTTTCATCCAAAGAATGTAAAATACAGAAAGGAGTATTTAAAATTAAGCTTGTGTTTTGTGATCCACTTAGCTCCCCTGCATTAATGGGTTTTATGGGTTTCAATTGCAATCCTCCTCTTGCGGAAATAATAAATATTCCTCCTGCAAAAACCAAAATAAGCACTTGCTTAATTATGTTCCTAATGTTTAATGAAAACTTATATTGAGGAATTTCTTTTATTTTAAGAAGTAAATAAATTTGAATAATAGAAAACAGAGTAATTGGCCAATAATCCTTTAGGTATTGTGGGATGATATTTTTGGCATCACTCCCAAGGGTCATCAACTGAAAAAAATCACTTGTTGAACGCTTTTGTGTGAATTTATAATATTCTATATCCACATTATTAAGGAGCAGAAAAGGTATGTTTATTCCATAGAATAGCCAATTAGTTAATTTCTGATAATAATTATTCGCCCTTAAATTATGAGGTAGAAATAATAAAATAAACAATGGAATATTAATGTAAACTAAAGCAGAAACATCAAAACGAAAACCTTCAATAAATTCTAAAAAGTAATGGGGGTCAATTGCACCATTATTATTGATGTAAAAGTAAACTCTACTAGCAGTATACATCCCTAAAAGGGTAAGTATTCTGTTGTAGTAGGTGTTAAAGTATTTCATTAATTACCACAGCAACTTCCATCATTACAATCTTCCTCTTTTCTGCTAAATTTTTTATATAGAAAATATACTGCTAAACCTAATACTATGCCTACTGCTATTGCTTGCCAATTCATCTTTTAAATTTTTAACAAAGTAAAGAAAATATTAAGTAGTTTTGGCCCCAAACAAAATCAAAGATGCAATTTAATAGAAAAGGAATTTCAGATATTGAGTTATTGGACTTGTATAAGTCAATTATAACGCCAAGGTTGGTGGAGGAAAAGATGTTGATTTTATTGAGACAAGGTAAAATTTCAAAATGGTTTTCAGGTATTGGACAAGAGGCTATTTCAGTAGGTGTAGTTGAAGCACTGGACCAAGATGAATACATCCTGCCTATGCACAGAAATTTAGGTGTATTTACTGGAAAAAAGATTCCTTTGGAACGCTTGTTTTCTCAGTTTCAAGGAAAGGCGAATGGTTTTACAAAAGGGCGTGATCGCTCTTTTCATTTTGGAACTCAGGAGCATCATATTATTGGGATGATTTCTCATTTAGGACCACAACTAGGGGTTGCTGATGGTATTGCTTTAGCAAACAAATTAAAAGATAATAAAAAAACTACTGCTGTTTTTACAGGGGATGGCGGGGCTAGTGAAGGTGATTTTCATGAGGCACTCAATGTTGCTGCTGTTTGGGATTTGCCAGTAATATTTGTGATTGAAAATAATGGTTATGGTTTGTCTACTCCAAGTTCGGAACAGTTCAAATGTAAGCGATTTGCAGACAAAGGGATTGGTTACGGAATGGATGCTTATACAATTGATGGGAATAATATTTTGGAAGTATATACTGCTGTAAAAGACATAAAAGCACAAATAGCCAAAAACCCTAAACCTGTTATTTTGGAATGTATGAGTTTCAGAATGAGAGGGCATGAGGAGGCTTCAGGTACAAAATACATACCAAAAGAGTTAATGGAAATGTGGGCTAAAAAAGACCCTGTTGATAATTATGAGGCTTTCCTATTGAAAGAAAAATTAAT
>Ga0308011_10000646_pt1 | contig 17874 bp, 30 predicted proteins | sample Neamet177_FD_203144 | JGI IMG/M metagenome (GOLD analysis project Ga0308011, IMG submission 203144) | Marine microbial communities from water near the shore, Antarctic Ocean - #177 | ecosystem: Environmental > Aquatic > Marine > Unclassified | place: Southern Ocean | collected 2014-07-25 | reverse complement strand
TATTTGATTTTAGATTGTTGCTCTTCTTCTAATATTAGATAATTGGTTTTGACTGTTAGTCATCTCATCCGTAACTACAAATGCCTTGACTGGTTCTGGTGCTGTTCCTCCTGATATATCAAAAGCTCCTGACATCATTTGTGGTGCAGGTGCAGCTGATTGGGCAGGGGTTGAGGGTGCTGACACAGAACCACCTCCACCACCACCTCCACCACCTGCTCCTAAGATAGCTCTAACATTTCCGAGTCCTGCAACAACTGCCGCAGTTGCTGCTATCCCTCCTAAAACAGGTCCAACAATAGGTATTCCTGCCAAAGACGAAAAGGCTGCTGTTGCTCCTTTATAAGTATCAATAGTTGCTTGAATTACGGCAAAGGCTTTTCCTGCTTCTGTTTGCTCTCCCATTATTTTAGACATATTTCCTGCTGCACTTGAAGCTATCCCTAATTGTGCTTCAGTTGACATCTCTGCCCATTTAACTACTTCCTTTTGATAACTTTTAACTGTTGCCGATTTTTCCTTTTCGTATTTATCTGTAATAGCTGCGGTGTCCATTCCTGACTTACGAGCCATTTCTTTTTTAAGCTCATAAGCACTTTCAAGCTCTGCCAACTCTAAAGCCAAACCTTCTAACCCTTCTAAAAGAACCTCATTTCTTGTTTCTGCTAATTCTTTTTCAAGTCCTACTTGATTTGTCTTTTGTTCTGATAATTGTCCTGTAATAGTTTCTTCAAGTTCACGTTGTGCGTTTTGAGCTTCCAATAAAGCTAACTTGTTTTCATCATTCCCATTTTGCTCTACTGCTAATGCTGCTGCTGTAATTTGTTTCTGTATTTGGTCTGACTGTAGTTTCTGCTGCTCTTCTAATGAGGTTTTTAAATCTTTATTTGCTTGGATTCTTTCTGCATACGTTTTTGAAACGTCATCTCTAATTTGCCTAAGTAATTCTGCTTCCTTTAATTTTTCAGCATTTAACTTTGCAAATTCTGCCTGAGCAAATTTAGCAGCCTTAGTCGCTGCGACTGTAGCTTCAGCTTGTTCGTAATTAGCTTTGACTGAAATTTTGCTTAAACCTTTAGCAGCAACTTCATATATAGCTCCAACCTCACTAATTGCATCTCCTATATTTTTTCCAATACTTTTTCCTGCATCTACAGCTGCTGTTCCTACTTCAAATAAGTCTGCTTGAGTTCCTACAATGTCAGCTCTAAGTTGTGCAATTTTACCTGCATCTCCACCACCTAAAAAGCTGTCTTCCCAAGCTAACATCAATTGTTGTACACCTAATTTAAGACCAAAAAATGATAATTTTAATGGTGTTAACGCTAGTGTAACCACACCTTTAAGAACTTTACCTAAACCATCAAATCTATCTGAACTTTCAGTTACCCAAGAAACAACATCTGTTAATACATTTACAACTTGATTGAAAGTAGTAGAAATTGTAGACATAACTGTTTCCATTAAATCCATAGCCTTCTGATTCCTTTCAATTGCTTCTTTAAGTGAAACAAAAATTGCTATGATAGCTCCAACACCCATAGCTTTAAAAGCAGTTCCAAGCCCTTTAGCAGCCTTACCCATCAATCCTAAACCTTTTTTTGACTTTTCAGCTGCGTCACCTACATCTTTAGTTTCATTAGATAGTTTTTTTGTAGAAGTTGTAGCCTTATCAATTCCTTTTGCTACCTCGCCTATATTGGACTTAACCTCCATTTCTAATACTTCCTTTGCCATAGTTTTATTTTTTAAAGTACTACTCCTGTTTTAATTTGCGTTATTTTAATATCACAAGCCCACTCTAAAGTCATATTGTTAGCTCCCCTTACATTAACTTTAAAGTTACCACCTGAAATAGATGTAGACGCTACCCATCCTGTAGTCGTTCCTGAAGTCTTAATTACATCTCGTTCTCTTTGAATACTTAATACTCCTGATTTATTTATAGCCACACCTCTTTCAATAGCTGACCAATAATCACCTACAGCTCCAGAGCCACTTGTTCCTCCAACTCTAACAGCTAGACAACTTGCGTGAAAGTAGATAATAGTATTTTCAGGAATTACAAAATAGCTTCCTGCTGTATTGTTTAAGTTACTTGCTAAAGTTGATGCACTTGTAGTTTGTTTTCCATACATTACTCTTATAGATTGTCTTTCACCTAAAGCGTCATCAGGAGCGTTACCACCTAAGACTGTAGAGTTAGTTGCTGTAGCCTCACCTAAAGTGCCTGAAACGCTAGCATTATCAACTCCATTAGCTATTTCATTTTTATTACCTATTATAATACTATTTCTTGAAAGACCTTTTACAGTATTACTTTCTCCCATTATTAGAGTATTATTAGTACCTGTTTCTGTTGAGTTCCCTGCGCCGTATGTTCTATTATTTTCATTAGCAACAGCAATACCTAAGTTTGTATTATATGTAAAAGTTGAGCAAGTTCCTGAAGCTTTATTATAAGTATATCCATAAGCTTCACATTGTAATTGATTAGGCTGTACTATGTTAGAACCTGAACCTGCTTGTGCATCTATAAAAGTTACTATGCCTAGTTCATTTATTGAGTCAGGTTTTACTGTAAATCCTGGTAAATAAGTTATTGTTGCCATTATGGTATAAGTATAAATTCAACAGTTGCCAAGTCGTTCGGCTTGTAGTCAATTTTGTTTACTCGAAAGATTCGGTTCTTAATAAAGATTTTATCGTTAAACTTAAATGTTGATATATCAGATGGACTAAGATTTACCTTAATAGTCATAGTTCTAGTATTAGGATTGTAAAGTTCTCCATAATATGGAAGCCAATACATATTAAATAAATTGTTCGTTGTTGGAGAGCCTACTCCTGGCAGTAATTGACATTCTCCAAAGTGAAAATCTATTGAAGATGAACTTGTAGGAATTGTGGATAAATGGCTGAACTGTAAAAATTCATCTTCAGCTGTATCTCCACCAACCCCATTTTGAGCAGGCACATTATAAGTACAACTTGTTAAAGTTTTAGCACCGTTGTTAAACATTATTCTAGGACTATTGTCAAAAGCCTCTGAAGTATCATCATTAGGGCTGTAAGAATATAAAGATGGAACTATAAAATCAGAATACTGACTCATTAAAGGCTTGACTACTGTAGCTGCAAAAGGTTCAGCTACTATTTCATCAGTACCCTCTAAAATATTAAATTCGTTTCCTGCATTATACTTCTTACTTCCATATAAATGACCACCTACTAATTTCTTGTATTGAGTGAAAGCATAGTCATCATCATCCTCTACAAATTTAAAGAAAGTTTTTTTATTTAAGTCACCTAATGGATTTAATTTTATCTCTGAAATATCTATTTTTTCAGTCCAATCGTGCTGTATTCCTCTATTTGCAAGAGTTGTTCCAGATGTTGCTGTAGGAATAAATACATCTGTGTAAGGTTCAATATTAATATTATTAGTATTTTCTTCATCAGGTAAAGTTACTAAATTAAACATAGTAATTAAACCTTTTAAGAAATCCCATTGTCCTAGTTCGCCTCTTAGAGTTTGCAATAAAATATCAGTAGTTACAACAAGAGTTCCAACAGTCGCATTAACTAAAGTCGTTACATTAGACGATAAAACACCTTGAGTACCTGTTAAAGCTGTTCCTGTTTTAAATACAGGCTGTATAGTATCACCTGCTGCTAGTGTAGCTGTAAAATTCCCCACATAATCTCTGTAAGTTGATGGAATTATTGCTGTTGGTAGCCAATGGATAGCGTCGAAAACACCTATAATAGTACCACTACTATTCTTTTTCTGCCATTGCATATACAAATCGTCTGAACTAAACATATAAACAGTAAAAGAATAGTCAAAAGTATAATGTGTTCCGTTATTAGCTGCTACAAAATTGAAATTTGTCGGACTATACCCAAACTCTGAAGAAAAATTAGTAAACCCTGCCTGAAGCTGTAAGTTTTTAAATGTAGTTGAAGAATTATTAGGTGCAGCTGAGTCTGTGTATGTTCCATCACCTTCAATAATTTCAGTTGATGAACCCCAATTAAAGTCCATAAACAATTTATTAAAATCTGAAGTATCAAAAAAAGCTGATTCATAAGTAAATGGAGTTGCTTCAAAAATTCTATCTATTAAATACTTAATACTAATGAAAGGTCTGAAAGCACATTCTAAATTTGGTAAAACAGGAAAACCTACTGCATCATATAGAAATTGATGATTCCAATCCACGAAAGGGTATCTTAAAGTGTTTCCATCTCTAAACCCTGAAGTTTGTGGATTAGGAAATATATTTAATCCTTGCCAAGTATTTCTTATGTTTGAATAATTATAATTGTGTTCAAGTTCTGAAAAATCTAAATCACTAAATGTTCTGTCTTTTAGGAAGTCTGCTAAAGCTACTACTTCAGAATAAAGATTTACATTGTAACTTATTTCTCCTTCCTTATCAGTTACATCTAACATTCTTAAAAAGCCTTCAAATAGAATAAAGCCGTCTTGCTTTAAAATACATTGAGTTTTTTTATAAGGATTAAAAATAACACCATCTACAGACCTAGTTATTTCAAACATTCGGTCAAATATTTTATTGTTTCTTTTTGTTCCTGGAAGGTTAAAAGCTTTTGAATAAGACTGTACTTTTTCTGCTACATTTTTAAAATCATCTACACTTAAAGTCAAGGGCAAATCTTCATCTTCATATAAGTCGCAAATAACTTGACCATCTCCTAGTATTTGAACTGCTCCTGAAGGGTCAGCACCAATAACAGGTTGTACTGATATACTTGTAATTGTTAAAGAGTCTACAACAGTATTTCCATAAGCTATCATAACAGTAGTATCTGTAGATTGAGCATTAAACTGAAAAGTTGCCTGAGTAGTATTTGCTGAAGTAGTCAATGTTCCATAGGGAGTACTACCATTAGCAACTACCATTTCGATATTTCCTGAAGAACCTGCAACAATGTTTACTTCTATTATATAATCTACTCCAATAGTTAAATTTGAAAGTCTTTGATAAACACCAGCACCGCTTACTGTTCCTGCTACAGAATTTAAAATAAGATTACCTAATGAAACTGATGGAAAAGCAGGAGTACCTCCGAAAGTAATAATAAACCTAAACCAAGTATTGACTATATTAGGAGGTGCATTTGTAAGTGTATCAATAAAAGGAGTTGCTGAAGGGCTTGAATATGTTGATGAAACACCTACAGCATTAAAATTTATACCATTAACAATAAATTCAGTAGTCGAATTTGAAATTGCATTATAAGTACCTTCATAGTTTTGAGGAAATACTATTAATTGAACGCTCATTATACTGACTGTGTTCTAAGTGTCTTTGTCTTTTCAACTTCAAAAGTGTACTGCATAACTCTATCATTAGCAATAGTTTTTTTAGTATACCTTGAAGTAGTAAGTCTTACAGGAGTTACATATTTATTTAAAGCTGACAACACTACATCAGTTTTATATCCTTCTAATATATATACTTCAGGACTATTTATAAGGTCTTCAAACCACTCTGATTCTGACTCATTTACAAAGTCTGTATTCATTTTAATCTTTTCTGTAGCATTTACTCTAAAAGCTTTTTTTCCTCCCTTGAAGCTGTCAAGTCTGTAAACACTTTCATTCCAAGTACCTTCTAGCTGTCGGTATGTGCTTCCTTTAGTTGAAATAGATTTAGCAGATAACATATTAAATGTATAGTAATCCCAAGCTCCCCATTGATTTAACCACGTAAGTCTTATAGGCTCAAATCCTTTTGTGTTAGGACAATTTATTTTAATTGTTATTTTGTCTGATATTGCAGTACCTGCTAAATTGTAAGCTTGCACGTCATAATAACTTAAAGTAGAAACAGCAGCTTGAAAAACAGTACTCCAATTTTGCAAGTTCCCAGGAAAGCATCCGAAAAACATTAATTGACCTAGAGCATAAGCAGACCAAACAGTAGACCCTCCATTGCCATAAGTATTACCTACATTTATAGCTGAACCAATTGTACTTCCCGAATCATCAAACATATTTATCTGCATATAAGTTAAAGTAGTAGCAGCCTCAGCACCGACTATTGGAGTAGATAAAAATCCTATAGTTCCATAATCATTAATATTAGCATATTGAGTTGTAGGAGCGTTTGTTAAAAATCTTGCACCAAGAGCAAACTGAAATGCATAAGGATTAAAACCAAAATTATCATCTTCTATTTGTAAATCATCAGTATATTTTACAAAGCCATTAAATAGCTTATATAATTCAGAATTGTTTTGTGTATTATCTAACACTCGATTTCCTGAAGCGTCAATGTATTCTGTTCTAAATTCAATAGCTAAATATCTTAAAGAATTTTTATTTCTTGAATACTTATCTACCAAGTGCAAAGGAAATTCCTGTACTGAATGGTCAACTTCTTTAAAGTCAGCTCCTGCATTTGAAGTATTATCAGCACTAACAAAACTTTCTATAATGGGTCTGAAGTTGAACATTCCTACTCCTGCATTGTTTGGAGTTGTTTTAAATGTTCCTACTACATCATCAGTAGTTGCTAAATTAGGTGGAAGTTCTGAGCTTATATGTACTTCTGCAATAATTTTTACTCCTGTAAAAGTTGATACTATATCAGTATTAGATACTGAAAAAATTACATCTTGCCCTACAGGAAGTGTTTGATATAAAGGATGTTGTAATATTGTAGTTGCCATTATTTTACTTTTGTTAAACTATTAATTATATCTTCTTTTACCGCTCCTAAAAATTCTTTAGGCAATCTATCTAATCCTAGTCCTAGTGGTCTTTGAAAAAAGCTTAGACTTTTGATACCATCTCTTTTTATTGACCTACTTATTAGATATGCTAGCCCTGATATGAACTGTCCACTTTTTTTAGACCTTCCCCTTCCTGTTCCTTTAGGTTTTATTCCTCTTCGTTTAATCCATTTAGAAATAATATCTATAGGAGGACCTTTTGATTTATAACTAAAAGGACTTTTTTTTGTATTTCCTTCATAATCTTTATAGCTTTGTTTTTTCTTATTTCCTGAAACTCCTTTGTCTACAAAAGTTCCATAATCTAACATATAAAATTCTACTATAAAACTATTCCCTTTTGAAACTACTTTGAATTTAATAGAATTATATAAATCCTTATTAACATTTTTTTTAGCTTTAGTTAAATTAGTTCTAGCCTGTTTAACTACATACTTACCAAAACTATCTAAATAATTTTCTATGTTAGTAGTCTTCACTATTCTACTCCTACAAATACTTCAACTCTAGCTGTAACAGCTGTTGTAGGTTTTACTTGTAAAGAAGCAAGATTTAACATAGTTCCAAAAGAAGGAGCTCCAACTTGACCTAATGCAATTACATCTCCAGAAAATAGAATGTGAGAACCACCTGCTCTTACTGTTACAGTATAACTTGAAGTAGTAGTCTGCACCGCTAGCTCAATGTCTACAGCAGTTTCCAAGTTCGAGATTCTTACATATTTAGTTCTATCGACATCAATAGCTCCTGCTGATGTAGAAGGTAGTGTATCAAATACTGCTACTGTAGTTACTACACTTGCTGTACAAGTTACTATCCTTTCAAATACATCATTAATGCCTGTTGTTGTTAAAGAGTTTACAGAACCTCTAAGACTTCCATTAAGAGTAACTGTTTCTGAGATTGTTGTTACTAAGTTTGCCATAATTTTTTTTTATAATTGTATTGTTATTTTAAATTTTTTCCATCCTATTTGTATTGTTAGCCATCCAATTTTCCATTTCACTAATATCCTGCTCCCTTAGTACTTACAGGAATTTCACAAGTCTGAAAGTCGTTCTGTACTAATACTCCCATATTAAATACCCAACCACAGCAAAGATTATCGAACCTTTCCGAGAATGGCTCTATAGTGAATTGGTCTTGTGTAAAGTATAACGGAAAGTTTATATCATTAACTCCTTCTAAAGATTGTCTAGTGCTATGCCTTAGCATACCTATAAAGTCAGTTACAATTTGTAAAGTTTCATTGAATACATCCTGCTCGTTGCTTAAAGTCTTTACTAGCTTTGGAAATTCATCTACAGCAGGTGATATAATTTCACTTCTATTTGTAGTCCAATTTTCTCTTTCTGTAACTTGGCTCATAATAAAGATTTGAAAGTTATACGTCAATTGACTATCTCCAGTTGTAACTGATGTCGGGTTAATATGCAGTAATGGAAATAGCTGCATCTTTTCCAAATTTATATCAAAAATATCTCCTACTGAAGTAGATTTGATTTGCCTATGATACTCTGCCATTCTTAGCAAAGTATTCAATACATTATTATAAGTCTTATTATTTACCATTTCTATTTACTTTATTTTGCGAGTTTAAATCTGTTTCATAACTTAACCACGTTAAGCATTGTAAAAGACTTAATTCTGTAATACTATTTAATTTACTTATATCCTCACCGCACAATCTATGCATTACTCCAAACCATCCCCACTTACTTGCAAAATCTTCTGTTGCTATTGCGTTTTCATTTCCTTCTGCTTCTCCATCAAATATGATGGCAAAATCTCTGATAATTCCTTCACGAAATTGTAGAAAAAAAAAAGGCTTGCTTGCACTTGTTCTGCTGACATCATTTTCATTTCTTCTGCTCTCATTGTTATATCTCCATCATAAGCGTCAATAATATAAATATCGTTCTTCTTTTCTTTTATTGGTCTATAAAGTACTGAACACAATTCAGGAAGATTTTTATTTATTCCGTTCTTGATAAACTGCTCAATGTCTGCATACTCTCCAAGTGTAATAGCGTCAAGCTCTGGATGAAACCCGTATTCAACACCATTAAGCTCTATTATTCTTTTAAGCTTAGTATCTTGCTTTGCTTGTAGTTCTCCAATCTTACTCATTATATTAGCTACATCTGACAAGGCTAACTCCTTAATTAACTTCTTAGGAATGTCTGACAACGCTGCTATTGTTTCTGTTGCTTCTTCAGTATTAGTACCTGTTTCAAAGTCAATAAGTTTTAGCCAAGTTTCTAATGTAACATCTGACCAACTATCAATAAGATTAAATGATTCTGTTTTGCCTTGTTTTTTAATTTTAACTTTCATACACTATATAATAGAAATTTGTTGTTTTTAGTTTAACGATTTTTTTTACTGCACGAAATACCTTCCAAAGTTACTATCTATCTCATAAAACATTCTCATAGCTAAAGCATCAGCATAATCAGGAGAACGTCCTAGAATAGACTTGACTGTATCTTTTGGTATTATCTGAAGTTTATTATCTTTATCTGCGTCCTTAGTTCTGACTTGTTCTAGCTCCTCAGTTATGTAATTCTTAACATTAACATCTGAACAACTTACTCCTATCTGACCTTTGTTTATTTGGTCTGCTAATTTATAATAGCATTGAGTTTTTAAGTTCTGATAGTTTTCTCCTTTTATCGGTCTAGCATTATTTGTGAATCCTTGACATCTTAAGTAATCTTTAACACCACCACCAACACCATCTTCATCTACTATGATATTCCTTAGATTCACTCCATTCTCTTGTTGTAGTTTCTTAATCTCGTCCACAACCTCATTTACAGCCGATTTAAGGATAGTTCTTATATATCTAATGTGTAACCCTTGCCAAAGCATTATAACTGTCTTATCGCTTCCAAAACGTGCTACATCACAAGTTATATATTTATCACCTTCTATTCCTTTTTGAGTAAACATACTCATTATAGAATTGTAGTCAATAAGACTATCGGCTGTTGCGTCATACTCCCAATTTCCGAATAGAAGTCTTTGCTTACTCAATTCATCTAATTGAGATAGTTGTGTTTCATAGTGCTTAGAGATGTAGTTGTTATCTATCACTAAAGACTGTATAAACTTTCTGTAGTGTTTTATTGTATTGTCTTGAGCAGGTTTGTAATACTCTGAGTAAACCCAATTCTTTGCAGGGTTGCAAGTCATCAGCATCTTAGGTATCAAGCCATTCTCGTCAAGCTTGTATCTTAGCCTTGATGCTACTACGTTTTTAGCCTTCTCAGTTATTTGATTTGCTTCATCAATAAAAGCACCTGTTATTTCTAGCGAACCTAAACTATCAAAGTTTCTATCTGAAGGGTATAAGAACAAGTCCTTTAGTATTATCTCAGAACCATTATAAAAGGTTATCACATTACTTGAGCCGTTAAATGTGTAGTCTTTAATAGCTTTTAAGTTCCACTCAGTGCATACTTCAAAGAATGTATTTAATGTAGTCTTTTTTAAAGCATCTAGCTTTGACCTTCCCATCAAGTATCTAGTCTTTGGATATTGAAGGCACATCGTAATTAAGTAACTACAACCTACCCAAGACTTACCACCACCTGCTGCACCACCGAATAAAACCTCTTTAGTCTTATCGTCAAATAAATACTTTAAGCACTCCTTTTGCTTAGGAGTAAATTGAGGATTGATTTCTAATAAGTCAGGTTTAATCACCAAGATTAATATTTATTTTAATTCTTTCATCTCCTGAAGTTAAGTCTATTTCTTGCTTCTCATTATACCCACGCTTACGTCCTCTTGTTCTTAGAAAGAAAGTAGTAGCTGTTGTGTTCCCTTCCTTTATTTGTTTCTTTAGACTTGTTTCAGCAAAGTCAATAAACTTACTATCAATGTCATCTACTGCTTTCTTGTATTCTTCATCACTTTGCATCCAAGCATAATGTCTGCTTCTTGTAATGTCTGCTTTTTCACAAGCTTCAGTTACTATACCTAATGACATCTCTAGTGCCGCTAGTAGCTTCTTTTTACCCTCCTGTGTCCTCTTTTGTTCTGTTTCCATAATATATAATAGAAATTACTCGTATTCATTTGGTAGCATAAGCCTTATACCTAAGTCAGTTATAGCCCATACTCTTATTTGTTCTGTATATACTTCAAAGGCTTTAGTATTTAAAGCTGTTGTACTTCCTATTTTATTTAGTGCTATTTGGTTATCGTTAATACTTATCATTTCATATTCTGATAAGAATTTAGCTCTTAATATATCGTGCATTTCATCAGGAAAATATCCTAGTTCTTCTGCTAATCCTTGTACTATACATTTCCAATAATAACTATTCTGCATATTGCTACGAGTGTTTCTTTGTTTCTTTACGCTAACTATGTAATCGTTTTCTAATTCCTTTAGGTAACTGAAAAGGCTTTGCTTATCTCTACTGTCCTTTATTACAAACTTCATTAATCAAAGGATTCATTGATTCCCCTTTCGCCTACTAGCTTTTCTTTAGCTCCTGCCCAAAGTTTATCTCTGTTCTTGCTTAGGCTAGGCTCTGTTCTTTGAAGTGTTGGTATTCCTTCTGTTGGTTCGCTATCCATATACTTACCACATTCACACTCGGCTTCCTTTGCTACCCAAGCACCATCTCTGTAGACTATTGTAGCTTTAGATAGTTCTCTAGTCTTTCCACATTCGCAAGTGTATAGCGTCATAGTTAATCTATTATTTTTAAATCCCTTCCTTCATTTTCAGCTATTCGGATTATAGTTTTAAATAGTTTTTTTCTTTCTAATTGTGTTTCACACCATATAAATTGAGTGTCATTCATACCATCTAAAGTTAATTGCAAACCAAATCTAGTTCCCTTATTTTCTCCTTCTTTGTAACCATACTTTCTTACAACTCCTTTCCAAGTAACTAATTCTATTGTATCTTTCATCTCTTTAGTTTATCTAATTCAAACTCTAAATGATTAATTGCTTTCTGTATGCATTCAATAGGGCTTTTATGCTTTCGATTTGCTCTTAGTAGATAAGTGCAAGCAGTCCCTACATTATAGGACAAGTCAAAATCTTCAATAACTTTACGAGCTTCAATCTTGTAACGACTTCCTATATAGTAGCTAGGGATTCTATTGTCTTTCATTTAGCCTATCATTTTCAAGTCCTCCTGTTCTTGTAACTACTTTATCTTTTACATTTATCTTAGTTTCTACTTTCTCCATATTCCAAAGTAGCTTTTCTTTTGTTCTGTTCTTTACTCTTGTTTCTATTATGCTCATAAGAATAACTATAAAAAAGAAAGCTGCTGTTATAATTCCAAGTATTGTAAATATCATCATTTTGTTAAAAGGTTTAAAAGCTGTGAGCTTGTATAGATTCTATCATCACCGCTATAATTTTCATATATGCAGGTAAAGTTGTCATCCTTCCAAGTCCACAAAGCTCTGACGTTCTTTTTGATATTGTCTTTCAATATCCATTTAATTGTTTTGTATGTTCTTTCTACGGCCATATTACTACTATGTTTTTATTCATATCTATTGTTTTAGTTCTTTAATTCTTTCTTTTATAGCATAATCCACACCATAATACTTACCTGAATGGTCAATAAATGTTTCCAACTCATCAATTAATCTTTGATTCACATAGTGTTCAATGTATGCCTTTAGAGAATCCCTATTAAACCCATATAAGTCTAACATTTCGTCTATTGTTTTTGTTTCTTTCATAATCTATCGCCCTTATTAGTGAGAGGGGCTTTACTCTTTTGTCTTTTAAAATGCTGAATAAACAAGACAAATTATATGCTTTTACATCTTTTATTGTGATTTTTACCATTGTTATATTTACTTGCATATAGTTAATTGTATTGGGGAGGTAACCACACCCCCCCTCTACTACACAGGTCTGAAAAATCAAAAGCTTTTTAGGTCTTACCCTTTATTTATTAATTATTTCCTGAGTATTCTTTATATATCTTTTTTATTCCATCAAAGCAAGCTGCTATACAAGAGCCGCAATTAGTACCTGTTGAATAGTTCGTATTGTATAACGTATTGTATATCTCAATCATAGATTTTTTTGCTCTTTGGTCTTTAGCTCTTCCTGTTTTTAAGTCCTCCCAAAGTAATACAATCTCTGCTATTATTTCTTCAGGTATATCTGTTCTTACTTCTACCTCTGTTGTCTTACTCCAATACTTCTGAGGACATTCTTGTGTTGCTATCCTTGCTTTTACTTTCATAAAACATAAACACCTCTTACATTGACCTGAAGGCTTGAAGTAATACACACAAGACTTACAGATGCTTATCCTATCTTCATATATTTCTTTAGGTACAAAAAATTTATTCACTCAGCTTGTATTTTAATTCAGTTCTTACTTTGTCTATCGTAGTAAACAGGCTGTTTCTACTTATTCCTGTTTTCTTTGCCAGGCTGTCTAAAGTATTGCCCTCGTAATAATAAAGCTCAAAGACTTTCTTATCGTACCAAGTAAAGCCGTCTAACGCACTATCTATCTTTTCAAGGCTAGTCCATTGATAACAGCTTGTTATTTCGTTAGGCAAGTTATAAAGGTGCTTAGAAGGTATTGTTTCTCCTGAATCCATTTCATCATAAGTAACTGCACTAGTCAGACTATCAATATGAGTGTAATACTTCTTGTACTTATAATAGTAGTTACTTCTAGGACTTGTCAAAGCACGTCTTAAAGCAACAGCTCCATATTTTGTAACACCTATAATACCATCATTGTCATAAATTGTCTTTAGAGTTACAGGATTCATTTGTAATAAGTATAATAAAAGTTCTTGTACTGCTTCATTAACTTCATTCTCATCTGAGGTGAGTCCAAAAGCCATAGTCCTAAACTTATCTGATAGCTTTGATATTTCTAAATAAATCTCAGTCATTAATTGGTTCAATCTTATCTATCTTGTCTACCGTATCTTGTACTAATTCGTCAAGAACAACTCTATAAGCCTTTACTACTGCTGCATTACTTTTTGTTTCTACTCCTGCAAAAAAACCATTTGTAGCAACTGCTAAGTTTATAGGAATTATTAGCATCCAATCCCAAAAATTATTTTCCCTAGTTCCTGAACCATAATTATTAGAATACTCTATAATAATTTCTACTACTTCTAAAAAATTATTGTATCGGTTCTTTGTACTGACTTCTTTAGCGAACTCTTGACACATTGTAATATAAGTTTCTAATATTACTCGGTGTTCATCATTTGCGTAAATCGGTTCAGTCATACGACAAAGATACTTAAATAGTTACGCTATTCCTTTTTCTTGTTTTAAGTTTTTAACAACATTTTTGTAATAACTTATTTTTTCCTCATATTCTACTCTTGATACTTTATGAATAGTCCTAGCTAAATACTCTAGTTCTTCTGCTGTACCTTCTCCATACTTAGCATCTAAATTTATTCCGAACTTAAACTGTTCTCCTTGACTGAACATATTACACTTGATACATTGAACCTGACAATTTTCTTCATCAAATCTTGTTGCCATATGCTTACGACTTTGAAAATGTCCGTTCTGCATTCCATCTTTATATTCTCTGACTATGCCGCACGTGAAACATTGTACCATACCATATTCATTGGCAGAACGCAATCTGATGAACAAGCTGAACCACTTGTCAAGTTCTTTTTTTAGTTTGCTAATTGTTTTCTTCATATCCTAAGTCTTTTCTCCATTTGTCTTGTAATATGCCTTTCCTTAAATTATACTTTTCACCTCTGTATTTAGGTTCTTCTTCCTGAAGCTTTGCCCTTGCTCTTTTAATGCTAGGAGCTGAAGTTAATTTGCTGCAAGCATAAACAACTAAGAACTGACTTACTTCAAAACCTTTTTCAATTAATTCTTCAGACCAAATATTTGAACATAGCCTGTTATCATCATCTCTTAGACTTGGGTATTTATCAAGCCAAAACTTCACTTTGTCTTTTGTTTTCATCATTTTAACCTATCGGCTTTTAGATTAACATACACGTCTTTAATTCCACTACTTGTTCTTCTGTTTGCATAAACATAAGGTTGAGGAAATCCAAACATCATTCGGAAACTTCCTGTCTTTTCAGGGTCATACATTTTTTCTTTTTTTGTTTTCATTTTAATAATTTTATGATTTTTTTCTGATAATATAATACGTTCTCTTGTTTTAATGTTTCTGCTTGATAAGTTGCATCATCTATTACTTTTTTATGAGCATATACCCATCTGTAAAAGGTTCTGATGTTTAAGAATGGTTCGTCCTTACCAAACCTAACGCCTATATGAAAAGCATCTTCAACTTGATTCCAAGTCATATTCCCAAATCGTTTTTCTTTAATTAAGTCAGAAGCAAATATTTTACTTAGACTAGCTAGTGTCTTACCATCAGTATTATGCCCTATCTCTATTTTAGTAGTTGTAAGTAGGTCATATACCTTTTCGGTTAGCACTTTCAGTTCTTCTTGTTTTAATGGTATCATAAGTATTCTTTTCCTTTTAAGTATTCATTAATTTGACTATCTATTTTACTAGTTTTAATTGGTTTCTTTTTTTCTCGCATCTCCCAAGTTCTTACGCAAGCTCTCCAATCCTTCATTTTGTTTTTACCAACCATCCAACCCTTACTATCATAAAAATTAATAAAAGATTCTGCATCTATAGTATTCTTCCTTTCAATACAATAATTTTCAACTTCAGAAATCGTTGGTATTGTAAAGTATTTATTTATTAATCTTATTTCTTTATTCTTATTAATAGAAGTTAAGTTTGTAGCTGACAAGTTGTTCAGTAACTTAATAACTTGTTGTTCATTTATTTTGAAGTATTGTTTAGCAGGTATTCCTTTTCGTTTAGTTTCTAAGACTAGACTTATTTTAAGAGTTTTAAGACACTTTCGCTGCTGATAAGGTGTAAGGGTAGTATCTTTCTCAATATTGGCTTCAGTATTAAAAAACCACCCATCAGTCATCCCATTAGCTATAAAGTATTCTTCTTTTGAAATTAGGTCAGCAAGTAGGATAGCTTCTTTTAATCCTACCTGCCTTGCTAATTCTTTGTTTAATACTATAAATGCTGAACTGCTTAGTAAGTGTTTCATATAATTGTTACAGAATAATGATAATTTTTGAGGGCTAATTTAATATATTCTAATTGATTAAGATATTCAAAATAAGAAGTTTTTATCTTACACATAGCTTTACCACTTTTTACTTCTAAAGTAATATCACCACCATATAGCATAGAAACGCCATTTTTTAATAAATATGTCCTCATTGTATTTCCTTTTAAAAAGAAATCTTTAGTCCCATCAATATTCATATAAGCTTTGTAAACTTTATTAAAAATATTTCTGTAAACTAAACAAGTAGAAAAGTATTTTTTATGTGTCTTTTCATAATGATAAATAAGGCTTCTATCTCTGTTAAGGACTTTACCTATGATTGCTCTATGTATGTCCTCTTCAGTTCTTGCTATGTAACTAGCTACAGCTCTAGCTGCCTGTAGTGGTCGCTTCCTACTCTTAGTAGAAAGTGAACCATCAGGAAAGCCTAGAACTCTAGTAGTAAGACCGCATATAGATTTAAAGTTATATTCTTCAGTCATCTTAGAAGGGTAAATCATCAGACTGAGCTGCAACTGGAGCTTCAGCTTTTGAATTTGAAGTAAAGTGATAGCCATCAATATTATGATAATACTTTCCTTTGTATTCTCTTGAATAAACATTACAAAGAATAACTACATCCATTCCTACTTCAAGTTTATTCATTTGAGCCAATTTATCACCAAAAGCACTAACTGCTACTTCATTATTAAAATCTCCACCTGTATCTATTACACAAGTTTGTTTTTGCCAAGCCTTTTCTGACTTACTAATTCCAGATTCTACTTCTAACTTTTTTACTAATTTTCCTTTTACTTCCATTTTTATTGTGCCTGTTTGTGCAGGACTTTATTAATTAAATTATTATCCTTGAATCATTATCCCTAATGTTTCGGATTGTTTTTTACTCATTTTATAGTTGTTCATTTTTCTTGAAACTGCTTCACCTTTTCCTGTATTAATTGCTTCTAACATTGCATTGTAAATGTCTGTACTCATTTGAGGCTTTGCAGCAGGTTCGTTTACTTTATTACTATCAGCGTCTTTAGTGTCATCTAATAAGAATAAGTTACCAAGTGCATACTTCTTAGCATAAGAACTACTAGAGCCAAACGATTGAGCAATATCCATTCCTTTACGTTCAGGATTAATACCTGCTTGAGCTTCAACATAGATAGTCTTTTCACCATCTGAAATAGATACTTTAGAGTTTAAAACTAAATACCCTGCAATCTCTTTTGTTTCTTCTGTTATTGTTAAGTAGCAGCCGTACTTCTTTAAAAGTGGTTTAACGGCTTCTAATATATCTTCAGCACTTCTGTACTTATACTTACCAAAACTATTGAATTGGTTCTTAGGTGCTTTTAATTCGCTTTGTATAGCTATTAAATAGTCCTGCTTGTTTTCTGTTTTCATATATTTTATTTGTTTATAATTCTGTGTAAAGGTATTAAATTTATTTACTCTTAATATATTTAACTAACTGTTGTTTTATATAATCTACTTGTTCTATATCAATCCATTCTAAGAAGTTATAAGCGTCAAAACAGATTTGGAAGTCTTTTCCGTATTCATCTGTTCCTCTTAAATATACTTCATTTTCGTGAGCTTGGAATGTATTAATATCATTCATTCTTTTGTGGATTAGTTCTTGTTTTTCTTCTTGTATTTCTATTGGCATTATTTTAAATTTATTATTATTGGTGAATTATTATTTTCTTTATAGTATGCTAAGTATTCAGGTTTTAATTCTACTTTCCAGTCATCTTGAATTTGCCATCCGTAAGTCTTTAGCATATGTTCAAACTTCCTGAAAGTCTGTAGTTCTGTTCCTATTATAATTACTGACCTATTATTATAACTTATATCGTTATTAAAATGACCTGATTTTCTATCATAAGTATGAACTCCTGATTGTAGGTGTTGAGGTTTTAAAAGCCATTCTTCAGCTATTACTTTCTTATTGTCTAATTGATAATCGGAAGAGCGTCGTGTAG
>Ga0308011_10000645_pt1 | contig 17898 bp, 17 predicted proteins | sample Neamet177_FD_203144 | JGI IMG/M metagenome (GOLD analysis project Ga0308011, IMG submission 203144) | Marine microbial communities from water near the shore, Antarctic Ocean - #177 | ecosystem: Environmental > Aquatic > Marine > Unclassified | place: Southern Ocean | collected 2014-07-25 | reverse complement strand
TCATTATTAAGAAATGTAAATTCAATTTTATTACAAGAAGAAATAAAAAGGAATTGTAAAAAAGATCTGTCATGTTAGTAATTTGTAATGGAACTTTTAAATCTGGTTCATCATGGTTGCATGCAATTTTATTAGAGATATTTAGAGTAAAAAAGATTCACATAGATAATATTCCTGAAAAGTATAATCCAGACATTAAATCTCCAACTAGCATTTTAGAAAAGAAATTGCCTGATTTTTTTAAAAATGAAGATTACACACGATTAAATTATCTTACTAAAGCACATTATTTTAGCAATCAAATAATTTTAGAGTCATATCCAAATGATGTGAAATTTATATTTATCGAAAGAGATATTAAAGATGCAATAGTTTCTCATTTTTATCATTTTAATAATTATAGAAAAAAAGACTTGAGTTTTAATAATTACTTTAAATTTATTGGTGTATTTAAAGCTTATGAAATGTGCTTATTTAACACTAGGTGTAAGCAAAATTTTGATTCAGATTTATTTTTTTCTTTTGAAAGGTTTAAATCTGACTTTACTAATTCAGTTATGGATTTATGTTTAATTTTAGGCATTACGCATATTTCAAAAGCTGAAATATTGGAAATTAAAGAAAATACTTCATTGAATAAAATGAAGACTATTGCAAAAGAGGGAGGTAATAAATATTATCCTGAGTTAGGGAAGAATAGTCATAAATTATTTAGAAAGGGGAATGTTGGAGATTGGAAACAGTATTACATAGAAAGTAATTTAAAAGTAATAAATAGAGTTATTCAATTAAACCCGCCACTGTATGTTAAAATTGGATATTTTTTCATGTTTACTCTAAGAAGAAAAATAGGTTTATAATGAATAAGCTAGTATCCATAATTACTCCCTCTTATAATTCTTCAAAATTTATTGAAGAGTGTGTAGCTTCAGTTTTATTGCAGTCCTACACTAATTGGGAATTGCTAATTGTTGATGATTGCTCAAAAGATAATTCGAGAGACTTGCTTACTAACCTTGCAGAAAAGGAAGATAGAATTAAGGTAACTTTCCTTGATGAAAATATTGGTGCTGCTAAAGCAAGAAATATTGCTATAAGAAATGCTAAAGGTAAATATATTGCTTTTTTAGATTCTGATGATGTTTGGCAGAAAGATAAGTTAGAAAAGCAAATCAAGTTTATGGAGGGTAATGATATTGCATTCTCTTTCACTTCATATACTCCAATTTCTGAGGATGGTACTATTTCTTTCTCAAAAATTGTAGCACCAACTGAGATCGGTTATTCTTCTTATTTAAAAAATACTTTAATTGGTTGTTTGACAGTTATTATTGATGAAGAAAAGGTGGGTAATTTTGAAATGCCAATTATAAAGTCCTCACACGATATGGCTTTGTGGTTGTTAATTATGAAAAGAGGTTTTACTGCTTACGGTATGCAGGAGAGCTTGGCTAAGTATAGAATAGTATCTACATCAAATACATCAAATAAGTTTAAAACAGCATTAGATGTTTGGAATGTATATCGTGAGATTGAGGAGCTGTCTTTGATTTATAGTGCCTGGTGTTTTGTTAATTATGCAGTTAATGCAGTTAAAAAAAGAATGTAATGAAAGTAATTTTTGACTATGTAATGGCAATTTGTGGTGTGATTTTCCTTGCTCCTCTTTTAGTGATAGTAGCAATATTAATTAAGTTAACCTCAAAGGGAAATATGTTTTATACGCAAGGAAGAATAGGGAGGTATGGAAAAACTTTTACAATAATAAAATTCAGAAGTATGACTGTTGATCATGGTGATTCAAATACTGTAACGGTAGGTGGTGATATGAGAATTACAAAATTTGGTGCATTCATGAGGAAGTATAAGTTAGATGAACTTCCTGAGTTATTGAATATATTAAAGGGAGATATGAGTTTTGTTGGTCCAAGACCTGATCTTCCTGGTTATGCCGATAATTTAAAAGGAGAAGATCGAAAAATTCTTAATTTAAGACCTGGAATTACAGGTGTTGCTAGTTTGAAATATGCTAATGAAGAGAAAATTCTTTCAGCCCAAAAAGATCCTATTAAATTTCATGATGAAGTAATTTATCCTGATAAGGTAAAATTGAATCTTGATTATTATTACAATAATAACCTTTGGGTTGACATTAAAATTATATTTGCCACTATATTTAGAGTGAGTTATTGATTTGAGCGAAAAGAAAAAAATATGGTTGTCCTCCCCTCATATGGGAGGAAAAGAAAGGCAATATGTGAATGATGCTTTTGATACAAATTGGATTGCTCCAGCTGGTCCTCATATTTCTAGTTTTGAGAAAAAACTGTCTACTCTTTCTAATGGTTTTGAGGTGGCTGCACTTAGTAGTGGTACTGCTTCCTTGCATTTAGCATTAATTTTATTAGGCATAAAAAAAGGAAATAGAGTATTATGTTCCACATTTACTTTTTCAGCATCAGCAAACCCAATTGCATATGTTGGAGCAAATCCTGTCTTTATTGATAGTGATATTGATAGTTGGAACATGTGTCCGATTTTATTGGAAAAAGCAATTGAGGATTGTATTTTAGAAAAAGAAAAACCAAAGGCAATTATGTTAGTTCATCTTTATGGGATGCCTGCAAAAATGGATGAAATAATGAGAATTGCTACTAAGTATGATATTCCTGTAATTGAGGATGCTGCTGAGGCACTTGGATCAACTTACAAACACAAACCTTTAGGGACATTTGGAGCATTTGGAGTTTACTCATTTAATGGTAATAAGATTATCACAACTTCAGGTGGTGGGGCTTTATTTTGTACAGATAAGGCTTTGGTTGAAAAAGCAAAATTCTTAGCTACACAAGCTCGTGATGACAAACCTCATTATGAACATTCCGAAATAGGGTATAATTATAGAATGAGTAATATTTGTGCAGCAATTGGCCTTGGACAATTAGAAGTTTTAGAAGAAAGAGTTATTCAAAAGAGAGCAATTAAATCATTTTATAAAGAGCAATTATCTTCTATCAAGGAGATTAGTTTTTTGGATGAAAATGAGGATAGTTATTCTAATTTTTGGTTGACTACTATTCTTTTATCAGAAAATTCTACAATAGATAGAGAGAAATTGCGTTTACATCTGGAAAAAGAGAATATTGAAAGCAGACCACTTTGGAAACCAATGCATTTACAGCCTATTTTTAAAGAATGTAAATCTTATTTGAATGGTGTTTCGGAAGATCTATTTAATAGAGGGTTATGCTTACCTTCAGGAACCAACATGTCAATTGAAGATTTGAAAAGAGTGGTAAGTAAGATAAAGGAATTATATGAAGCTTAAATTACAAAATCTAGAGAGAATTTACAAGCAATTTATTATGTTGTTTGTAGATATTAGTACTCTGCTATTTGCATTGTGGTTATCTTTTGTTTTACGATTAGGAGAGCCATTTCCATTTGATTATATTTATGATTCATTATGGGTATTTATTGCCGTACCTATTGTAACTATTCCTTTATTTGTTAAGCTTGGTCTTTATAGGTCGGTTTTGCAATATATAGGTATTAAGGTTATTACCACAACATTTCAAGCCACTACAATCAGTTGTTTGATTATTGGGTTCCTGATGATGTTTTTTAGAGAGTCTAATTTGCCTAGATCCGTTTTGCCTATTTTTTGGTTCATTATTAATATTTTTGTAATGAGTACCAGGTTTCTATTTAAAGGTTATTTATATTCATGGGATAGCTTTGTAAATGCAAGGAAACAAACAATAATTTATGGGGCTGGTAATGCTGGTGTACAATTAGTAGAGAGTCTAAAGAAAAGTGCTGTTTATGCACCAATTGCATTTATTGATGATGATAAAGCTAGACAAGGTACAATTTTAAATTTTTTAGAGGTTTTTCCTTTTGATAAAATTGAAGAATTAATCAAAATCAAGGAGGCTAAGATTTTGTTATTTGCAGTGCCTTCAGCATCACATAAGCAAAGGACACAAATACTACAGAAACTTACAAAATTCCCTATTGAGGTTAAAGTGCTGCCTTCAATGGATAATATAGTAGATGGTGTGGTTTCAATTGATAGCATTAAACATGTTGGTGTTGCTGATATTTTAGGTAGAGTTCCTGTTGCACCAAAACAAAAATTACTTGAAAGGAATATAGCAGGAAAAAATATTTTAATTACTGGCGCTGGTGGGAGTATTGGTTCTGAATTGTCAAGACAAATTATTAATCTTTCTCCCGATAAGATTATATTACTCGATAACTCTGAATTTAATTTATATACGATTCATCAAGAATTATCATCAATATTAAAAAGTGTTAAAATTGTACCATGCTTATGTACTGTCACTAATTATCATCAGCTTAAAAAAATAATTAGCGAACATAATATCAATACTATTTTTCATGCTGCAGCTTACAAGCATGTTCCTATGGTTGAGATGAATATTATTTCAGGAGTGTATAATAATATTATTGGGACTTATAATGTGGCTAGAGTTGCTGATGAGCTAAAGGTAGACAGTATGGTGCTGGTTTCTACTGATAAGGCTGTTCGGCCTACTAATGTGATGGGGGCTTCTAAGCGTTTTTCTGAACTTATTCTACAGGCTTTTTCTGTTAAAAGCAATACTTGCTTCTCAATGGTAAGATTTGGGAATGTGTTGGATTCTGCAGGCTCAGTTGTGCCACTATTCCGAAAACAAATTAAGAAAGGAGGTCCGGTAACTGTAACTCACCGAAATATTTCGCGTTATTTTATGACAATCCCCGAAGCCGTACAATTAGTTTTACAAGCTGGGGCAATGGCAAAAGGGGGAGATGTTTTTGTTTTGGATATGGGTGAGCCTATTAAGATTATTGATTTGGCTTATAAAATGATACATTTAAGTGGGCTAACTCCAATTGATAATGAAAATCCTGATGGCGATATAAGTATTGAGTTTACAGGTTTACGCCCTGGAGAAAAATTATTTGAAGAACTACTAATTGGTAATGATGTTATCCAATCAGAACATCCTAGAATTATGCAGGCAAGAGAGTCTAAATTATCTTTTGAAGAAGTGATTTCTTGTGTTGAAATAATCAAATCAGCTAGAGAAATACAAGATGAAATAATTGTTAAGGAATTACTGTTGAAATATGTTGATGGTTATACTTCTGAATTGCTATAATAGTTGTTAAATTCGCAACATGAATATTTTAGTACTTGGAGGAGGAACCTTTGGGACCGCAATAGCAAATGAGCTTTCAGTAAATACAGAAAACAATGTAGTGTTGTTCTCCAGAAGTCAGCGAAAAGTTGATGAAATAAATACTTATCACACTAACAAGTCTTGTTTCCCAAATAAGCATTTAACTAAATTTTTGTTAGCTACTTCAGATAAAAATGAAATTAAAAAAGCTGATGTTGTTTTTATTGCCCTACCCTCTACTGTTATAATTGAAAATTTATTAATTCTTCAATCCTATTTTAAGGAAGAGGCTTTATTTGTGAATTTATCAAAAGGCTTATTTGCTGAAGGTGTAACTGTGGTTGAACGTATTGAAGAAAAGTTAGCAATCACTAATATTGTAACTCTTAAAGGGCCTTCATTTGCCGTTGAAGTAATGGAACATGCCGATACTTTATTAACTTTAGGGTATTCTACTAGTAAGCAATATAAAATTATTAAGACAATAATTAAAAATACTTCTCTCCATGTTGATTATACTACTGATATTAGAGGTGTTGAGGTTCTTAGTGTTTTAAAAAACATTTATGCATTGGTTTTGGGTGTTGTTGATGCAAAATATAATTCGCCAAATACTCGGTTTATGATTTTAACTAAAGCTTTTTCTGAAGCTAGGATTCTATTAAAATCTGTTGGAGGATCGGAAGATACTTTATTTTTAGCCTGTGGCTTTGGGGATTTTTGCTTGACATCTTTAAATGATTTAAGCAGAAACAGAACATTAGGTTTATTAATTGGAAAAGGTTTCTTTAGTGCAGATTACAAATCTAATTCTGTAATATTAGAAGGTCTTAATGCAATTGAGATGTTCCATGATTTGGTGGTGGATAAGGATTTGAATGATAAGTTGCCATTATTTAATAAAGTATATAGTTTCTTTCATAATAATGAAAAAGAATTAGAATTTAAGTTTGATGAAATTAGTCAATAAAAAAAATATTATATTAGAATGAATATCTTAGTAGTAATTCCAGCAAGAGGTGGTTCTAAAGGGATACCAAGAAAAAATTTAAGATAACTTGGAGGACAGCCTCTTTTGTATTATTCTATTAGGAATGCATTAAATTCTAACTATACTTTAGATGTTTTTGTTTCAAGTGAAGATGATGAGATATTAAATACAGCTCAGAAATTTGGTGCAAAAACTCATAAAAGAAATCAAAATATTTCAAATGACGAAACAACTCTAGATCCTGTGATTTATGATTGTTATATGCATGCGAAATCTTGTGAAAAGGAAGAATATGATTTAATAATTACAATGCAGCCAACGTCTCCTTTATTGCAAACAAAATCTCTAGATTCTGCTATTGAGAAAATGATTAACAATACTGATATTGATACAATTATTGCAGCAAAAGATGCTACACACCTTTCTTGGAGAAAAGAAAATCAGCTATACATTCCTAATTATACTGAAAGAGTAAATAGACAATATTTAACGCCTGAGTTTACAGAAACAGGAGGTTTTCTTATAACAAGAAGTTCTGTTATTTCTAGAAATAACAGAATTGGAGAAAATGTTGATCTTGAAATATTAGGAGGTGGAGAGGAAATAGATATTGATACATATGAAGATTGGAATTTATGTGAGTATTTTTTAAGAAGAAAGCATATCTTATTTGTTGTAACGGGTAATAATACTGTTGGTTTAGGTCATGTTTACAATACGCTTCTTATCGCTAATGACATCTTAAATCATCAAATTACATTTTTAGTAGATAATGAAAGTAAATTGGCATTTAGTGCAATTAAAGCCAAGAACTATCCTGTATTAATGCAGCAGTCTGAAAATATATTAGATGATATTAAAAAAATTGCACCTAATATTATTATTAATGATAGGCTAGATACTAATGAAGTATATATTAAGGAATTAAAGAGCCAAGATTTCAAAGTAATTAATTTTGAAGATTTGGGTAAGGGGTGTAAGTATGCGGATTCAGTTATTAATGCAATCTACCCTGAAAAAAACACTCTTCAAAATCATTATTTTGGACAAGAATATTTCATTTTAAGAGATGAGTTTATTTTGTCAGAAGAAAAAATTGTAACTTCAGAAGTAAAGAATATTTTAATTACTTTTGGAGGAGTTGATCCTAATAATTATACAGAAAAAATCATCAGAACAATAAATCAGTATTGTAATGAAGAAAATATTGTAATTACTATAATTGCAGGTTTTGGTTATGCTAATTACGATTCAATTAAGGGTTATGAAAACGTTATTATAAAAAGAAATATTTCGAATATATCAGATTATATGTTAGAGGCAGATTTGATTTTTACTTCTGCTGGCAGGACTGTATATGAAGTTGCAAGTGTCGGTACGCCTGCCGTAGTTTTGGCGCAAAACGAAAGAGAAATGACACATTTTTTTGCTTCAATAGAATATGGTTTTTCTAATTTAGGACTAGGATATAATCTGTCGGATGAAAGTATTATGATTGAGTTTATTCGGCTAGTAAATTCTTTTGAAAGTCGAAAAAATATGAGTGACCTAATGAAGAAGCAAGATTTAAAATCAGGAAGAAAAAGAGTACATAAATTAATACAAGACTTGATACAAGGATAATGAAAATTCTAGAATTATTAAATAAAGGAGCCGATAAAGAAAGGTTAATTGTTAAACCTTATATAATTGCTGAGGTTGGAGTAAATCATGAAGGTTCTATGGCTACTGCAAAGCGGCTAGTTGATGAAGCAAAAGAAGGTGGTGCTCATGCAGTAAAGTTTCAGTCGTATAAGGCAGAAACATTAGCTTCCAAGCATTCTCCTGCTTATTGGGATACAACTAAGGAGCCAACAGAATCTCAGTTTGAATTGTTTAAAAAACATGATTCTTTTTGGAAAGATGAAATGCAAGAGTTGAAGGATTATTGTGATTTAAAAGGAATTGAATTCATGAGTACACCATTTGATGTTGAATCTGCTAAATTCTTAAATGAGATGATGGATGTTTTTAAAATTTCGTCTTCTGATATTACCAATAAACCATTTATTGAGTATATCTGTAGTTTTGGGAAGCCTATAATTTTATCAACTGGCGCTAGTGATTTAGAGGAAGTGCATGATGCTGTGAATTGGATAAAACCTTTTGATGTTCCTTTAGCTTTATTGCATTGTGTCCTTAATTATCCTACTCCTGATGAAAATGCTAATTTAGGAATGATTAATGGACTGAAGAAAGCATTCCCAGAAAATATTATTGGATATTCTGATCATACTCTTCCAAAAGATATGAAAGTATGCGAAATGGCCACTATGCTTGGTTCTGTAATTATTGAAAAGCATTTTACGCATAACAAATCATTACCAGGAAATGATCATTATCATGCTATGGATAAAAAAGATTTGATACTTTTTAATAAAAATATTGATACTACTTTTGAAATATTAGGTAGTTTTAAAATTGAATCTTTAGTTGATGAAGAGAAATCTAGATTAAATGCTAGAAGAAGCTTAGTTGCTGCAAACAACATTCCCAAAGGAAAAATAATTAAGAGGAGTGACTTAACATTTAAGAGGCCAGCTCATGGAATTAGTCCTAAATATATTGATGATGTAGTGGGTAAGGCTGCTAAAGTAGATATTAAGGAAGATGATATTATTACAAAAGAATTGATATGAAAGAAAAGAATGAGTTCTTTGCATCTATAGCTGGGATTAAGATTAAGATTATTGGTGATAATTCTCTTTCAAAAGCTATTGCTAATGATCTAGAAGCAACATTAGTCTCTGATAATAATTATTATCATATTTCAATTGAAATTAAAGATGATAATGTAAGTAATTATCAGCCTAAGGTATTTTCAGCTAAGGGTAGTATGAATTTTAATGAATCTAAATATTTTGTTGATTATCTAAATGAGATGAATTATTTGATTGAGAATCTTTTTGATTCGGAAACGGTTAAAATTAAGATAAATCCTAATGAAAAAAGTATAAAGAAAAGGATTAAAAAATTTCTTGGAAACAAAATTATTATTGAGAAAAATACAATTCTTTCTTATGCTTTATTTTGGTATGTTTTCCACTTTGAATTAGTTAAAGGTGAAAAGTCTTTTATTCATGCTGGTCTATTTGAAGCTAAAGATGGTGCAACAATTATTTCAGGAACTGGTGGTTGTGGAAAAACAAGTACGTTATTTAAGATTTTAGAAGACAATAACACAAAGTATATTTCAGAGGATTTTGGAATAATTGATGTAAAGGGGTATTGTTATTATAATCCTAAGCCAGTTTCTATTTATGCTAGTGATATGGAGTTTGGTCAAAGTATTTTGAAAGATTTTTATAATAGTTTTACTTTGGCAGAGAAAATCTTATGGACATTTAAAAGAAAAGTTCTTGGGATTAATCCAATGATAAAAGCAAAGCCAAAGAAACTAATGAATGGTAGAATAGGAGAGAAAAGTAAGATTAAGAATGTGCTGTATTTTATTAGAAATAATGATAAAAATTTAAGTATTGAACCTATTGATACAGTCAATTTAGTTGAAAGAGTTTTAGATTCTAGCATGAGAGAACTTAAAACATTTAATGAACTTTTATTATTAATGAGAGCAAATGCACCTAAAGGGTTTGATATACCTACATTTAAAAGTGTTAGAGAATCAACTAAAGATATTTATTTAAACGCGTTTTCAAATACAAAGAATAGAATTATATATATACCACATAAAACTACTCCTGATATATTGGTTTCTTTTCTAAAAGAAAATGAGTTATTTTAAGATGATAAATACTATTGAGAATTATCTAAAATCGAATAATTATAAGTTAGTTGAGATTATTCAAGTCAATCATAAGAAGAAAACAAGACTAATTAAAGTAGAAAAGGATAATCAATATTATATTGTAAAGGCAATAGCAGAAGATTCTCCACTTGATATTAAGAGTAAATTTCTTGTTGAAGTTGAGTATTATAGAAATCATCATCAGGAATATTTGCCTAATTTGATTGAATGTAATGAGCAATTATTGATATTAGAGTTTATTGAAGGTAAATCGTTGCGAGAAACATTAATTGATAATTCAATTAACTCTAAGTGTTTATCTCTTTTAATAAGGAATATTGAGAATTTATATATTGATAGTAAGAAGGAGATTTTAAATAGAAGTAATTATAAAAATGTGTTCTCACATTTATCAAATTTAATGCAAAGTGGACCAATGCAAAATAAGCATATTAAATCTCCTTTATATAAAGCGCTATTTAAGAAGTTTATATTATTATTCTTAAAGTTTAAATTATTTTGGTATTTATATAAATTAAAAAAGGGAGATTTAATGAGTGGCTTTACTCATGGAGACTTTCATTATAATAATATAATCATTGAGAATGAAGGAAGCGTTAAGTTTATTGATTTTGAGAATATTAGATATGATGGTTTTTTCGATTTTGACATTATGTATCTTTATGCCATGTTAGAAATTAATATTGATTCTGAAAGTGAAGAAATGAAGATGTTGAAAGATGGTATAAATGAGTTGTTAAGAAATAAGTTTTTAATTAAGATCTATTTCTTATTTAGATATTCAATTTCTTTAAATAATCGGTTCTCTAAGGCCGTATAATCAACAGTGATATTAATTTAAACTATATGAAGGTTCTCCATAATTCTATAATTTATTTAGGTAGTAGTGTTTTTAGTAAGGCAATCCCTTTTATGTTATTGCCAGTACTAACAAAGTATTTATCTCCAGAAGAATATGGTGTTTTATCAATATTTCAATTGATGATTTCTTTTTCTACAGCTTTTGTAGGGATGAATATGTCAATGAATGTTTCTAAGAATTTTTTTAAGTATACTAAACTACAGACTTCATTAATGATTGGTAATATCTTAATAATACTCTCTTTGACAACAGTAATATATTTTGTAATTACTTTATGTGTGTCTTTTTATTATCAAGAAATATTCTCTGTTCCATCAAATTGGGTAGTTCTTGTTCCTTTGCTTAGTTTTATGTTGATGATTAATACTATTAACCTAACAATTTTGAGAAATCAAGAGAAGGCTTATTTATTTGGAGTATTTGAAGTTATAAATACTGCAATAAATATGGGGGTTACTATCTTGTTATTAGTTATGTATCATTATGGGTGGTATGCTAGAGCCGGAGGTATAATTATTGCTTATACATTTTTCTTTATCATTTCACTATTATACATGAAAAAAAATGGGTTTATTATCCTGCGATATGAAAGAGAGGAAGCAAGAAGGATATTGAAATTATCTATTCCATTGATTCCGCATGTAATAGGGGGAATCATTATTGCTTTAAGTGATCGTTTTTTTATTGAGAAAATGGTAAGTTTGGAAGAGGTTGGTATTTACTCAATTGGTTATATGTTCGGGATGGTTGTTGTTTTATTTACAGATGCTTTTTTAAAGGCATGGTCTCCATGGTTTTATAAAATGTTATCGAATGCTGATATTACAAAGAAAGCCAAGATTGTAAAATATAGTTATTTATATATTTTAGCAACATTTATTATTGCATTTTCAATTTCTATCTTTGCCAAATTTATTATCCCTTATGTAGTAGATGTTAGGTATGCTGGTGCTGAGATTTATGTTTTTTGGATTGCTATTGGTTATGCAGTACATGGAGTGTATAAAATATTTTTCCCCTATTTAGTTCATATAAGCAAAACTTCTTTTCTAGCAGTAAGTACAGTCATTGCTGCAGTCTTAAATTTAATATTTAATTATTTTCTAATAAAGGAATATGGAGCTATTGGAGCTGCATATGCAACTGTATTTTCCTTTATTGTAAGTGCTAGTTTAGTATTCTGGTACCAGAACAAACACTTTAAAATGCCTTGGTTATTAAATGAAAAATAAGATAAATTCAATAAAAGATCTTTGTGAGTTTATCTGGTATTTAGAAGATAAATACAATTTGCTTGATTTTGAAATTGATGGAGTGAAGCCATGGTTAGCGTACCGAATTGAAATCTATTATATTATAGGCAAGAAATGTAATGTTTTTGAGAGTTCATTAAAAAGAAGATTGTCATTTCTTGAAAAATTAAAATCTATGTTTTTTGTATTATTTAGGGCAATTAGATTTAATCCGTTATTTAAGTTAAGAAAGGTAGATAATCTAGTGTTTTCCCACCCTAGAAGCAAAAAATATAATGGAGAGTTTATTGATATCTATACACATTTTTTAATTGATGAAATTAAGAAAAATGAACAGTCATATATTGAAATGGAATTGTATCATGAAGCTAAGCATATTAGACCTTCAAATAATGATAAAAGATATTTAGATTACTTATCAGTTATGAAGAATCTTAAAAGATTATTTAATTCAAATAATCTTTCTCAAACCGATATAGATTTTATAGGAAATGTTGAAGATGAAATTGTAAGTAAGATAGATGTTTTTGTTGATCTTAGTTCATTGTTTAAGAGATGTGTTGTTGATTTTAAAGTTTCTTTCAGTATTTATAAGAAAATATTAATCAAAACTAACCCTAGTAGAATTTATGTAGTAGTTGCATATGGTAGACCTGAAATTATAAAAGCTGCTAATGAGTTAGGTATTGAACTAATAGAGTTACAACATGGGACTTTTAGTAAGTATCACTTAGGGTATTCTTATCCTAAAAAAATAAGATTGGATTATTTCCCAGATAAATTCTATGTTTGGAATAATTTTTGGAAAGAATTAATTAATTTTCCAATTACTAGTGAGAATATAATCGTATATCCATCTCAGTATATGATGTTGGAGCTTAAAAAATATAAAGATGTAATAAAGGTGAGAAATCAGATGCTTATTATAGGACAGGCTGGTATTACAGAGAAAATAATAATCTTAATTAATAAGAATTTAAATTATTTTAAAGAATTTAAGGTAATATTAAAACTACATCCTCATGAGTATAACATAAAGAAATCTAAGGAAATATTAAATTTAGAGAAGGTATTGGATTTTACAATCGTTAAAGATGTTGATTTGTATTCTCTTTTTGCTCAATCAGAATTTCAGGCAGGTGTTTTCTCAACTGCATTATATGAGGGTTTAGAGTTTAAATGTAAAACTATTCTGTTTAATATCTCAGGAATTGAATACATGGAAAGATTTATAGAATTAAATGAAGTTAAGATAATTAATTAATATAAAAATTGTGAATACGGCATCAATAAAGAAAAATTTGCTTTCAAATATTACTATTGAAAAAGGAATGGCTTTTATTTTATTAGTATTAGTCTTTTCTTGGGAGTTTCATTTTTTATGGCTGTTGTATGATTTTCTGGCTATTTTCTCTATTTACTTCTTTTTAAAACATGTAAATATTGTGTTAGGATCTACATTGTTTTTTGTTCTATCTTTTTTTATTCTACTATCTATTAATTCTGGTTTTCATATCATTAGCATTTTATCAATTTGGGATAATATTAAGCATGTGTTTGTCTTGTTTATGTTGTTGTTTCAGGTTGAGAGGCATATTGAAGGAAGAATATTGGAATTCACTAAAGGTTTTGGATTTATTATTGGGAGTGTTTTTTTATTGCAATCTTTGTTAGTGATTTATCAATCTTATGCGGGTTATTATAAAGATGATATTTCAGGTACTTTTGGTAATGCAGGCAGCCATTCCTTTGCGTATTATTGTCTGTTGTATTTATCTTATTTATTTTATATTAAGAAGTCAAATATTTTGACTTTCTGTGTCTTTATTCTATCTTTAGTAATGAATTACTTTGCAGAAAATATGGGGTATTATCCTTTAGTAATGTTATTATTAGGTTATAAATGGATGTCACTTAAAGGTATTAAATATATTATGATTTATGGTTCTCTTCTTCTTCTTATCATTGTGGTTTTAGACAGTGCTTTAGGGGGTGTGTTGATTCAACCAGTTTTGTATAGGTTTTCAGAATTTTTTATAGTAGGAAGTAGAGATTTTAATAATTTCACACCTAGTAGAGGATTTATGACTGCATTAGCTTTCTATTTGGGTGGCTGGTTCGGTGCTGGCCCCGGATGTTTTTCTGAAATTTATTCTATTTTTGGATGGGAACACCTTGGGAAAATTCAAATAAATATTTCTTCGGTTACAAATTTATTAGCTGAGTATGGTATTGTAGGTCTCATTCTGTGGATTTCTCTTTATTCTATTTTTTTAAAACGATTTTTTAGTAAATGGAAAGATTTTATTTTTGTCAGTATGCTTCTTTTATTTAGCATGTTATACAATAAAGTACTTAATGATGAAAGGGTTATTTTTTTATTGATTTTCACAATGATGTTTCTAAAAATATATATACACAAACAATTCAAGACCAATGATTAATTATTCAATTATTATTCCTCATAAAAACTCGATTACATCTCTTTTAAGGTTATGTGATACAATATCAGATAATATTGACATTCAAATAATTATTATTGATGATTGTAGTGATCTTAATGTATTAAATGAAATTAAGAAGAATAAATTTAATAATAATGTTGAAATTGTTTTTTGTGATGTTTCTAGGGGTGCAGGTGCTGCTAGAAATATTGGTGTAAATCATGCAAAGGGAAAGTGGGTGCTTTTTGCTGATGCAGATGATTATTTTACTGATAATTTTGATAATCTATTAAATAGATATCTAAATTCAGCTTCGGATATTATATATTTCGACACAGATAGTCAAAATGATAATGGAGAGCAAAGCTATAGGCACTTGCGATATTCAAAACTAGTTCATGATTTTTTAAATGACAGCAGAAAAGAAAATTCTTTAAAGTATTATTTTACACCACCTTGGTCTAAAATGATAAAAAGAGACTTAATTATAAAGAACAATATAAAATTTGATGAAGTAATTGCTTCAAATGATGTGATGTTCTCAATGAAGATGGCTTACTTTGCTACGAATATTGAAGCGTGTAAATATGTTTTATATATGATTACCTTATCTAAAGGTAGTGTTACTCAAATTATTAGTAAAGCTCATTTTGATTCAAAATTTAGAACAGCATTAAATGCGAATAAATTTTTATGTTCTGTTGGGATGAAAAAATATCAGCAATCAATTTTGTATTTTCTTGGAAAGTCATATAAATTTGGTTTCTTTTATTTCATTTATGTTATGTTATCCATATTAAGAAATAGATCTAACATTTTTATTGGTATGAGTAAGTTTATGAAATTAAATACAGTGCTAAGGGAAAGGGAAAATAAAAATTATATTATAAAAAAAAATAAATGAAGAAAATATTAGCTATATCATCTCCAGGAGGTCATTGGACAGAAATGCAGAGATTGATTTCGGCATTTTCTGCTCATGAAGTAATTTACGTCTCAACACTTAAAGGTTATGCCAAAGAAGTATTCCCTTGTAAATATTACCAGGTTAATGATGCTTCTGCATGGAGTAAACTAAATTTAATTTTTCTTTTTTTTCAATTAGCAAAAATTATTTTTAAAGAAAGACCAGATATTGTAATTTCAACTGGTGCTGCGCCTGGATTATTTGCTATATTATTATCAAGACTTATTTTTGCGCGAACTATTTGGGTGGATAGTATTGCTAATTATGAGCAGCTATCACTTAGTGGTCGATTATCAAAATATTTCACACATTTACATTTAACACAATGGGAACATTTAGCAAGTCAGAAGACGCAATTTTCAGGAAAGGTCCTGTAATATTTGTAGTAACAGGTACTCAAGCTCCTTTCGATAGGCTGCTTTCAATTATTGACAAATGGGCTGTCAGTCAGAATGCATATTCGATTATAGCTCAAACGGCTAATTCAGAAATAAATTTCAATAATATGACATGTTTTAGTTTTATGGAGCCAGATATTTTCAATGAATATTTTAATAATGCAGATGTAATTATTGGTCATGCAGGTATCGGGACTATCATTATGGCTTTGGAGAATAAAAAAAAGTTAGTAGTTTTCCCAAGGCTTGTGAAATATAATGAGCATAGAAATGATCATCAACATCATACTGCATTCGGGTTTGAAAAGCTGGGTTTAATAAATGTAGCTTATAATGAAAAGGATTTGTTTAGGTATTTAAATAACATAATTGATATTCCTGTTAAGCGTAAAATTAATCAGAATGCGGAAAAAAATTTATTAGAAATAATTTCTAACTTTATAAATAAATAATTTCTTAGATTTACGTCAAATTTTAGATGATAAAAATGAAAATATCAATAATAGGTCTTGGTTATGTTGGACTTCCTTTAGCATTAGAGTTTTCTAAAAAATATCAAGTTGTAGGTTTCGATATTAATAAGCAAAGGATAGAGCAGTTGAAAAATGGAATTGATAAAACAAAAGAAAGGACAAGTGTAGAGATACAGAAAGTTCTTAATAAAGATTCAATTGGGAATGGTCTGTTTTTAACAAACAATGTTGATTTTATTAAAAATTCAGAAATCTATATTGTCACTGTACCCACACCAATCACTTTTGCTAAAACACCTGATTTAAATCCTTTGATAAGTGCATCCGAAATGATTGGTGAGGTCTTAGTTAAGGGTGATATTGTAATCTATGAGTCAACTGTCTATCCTGGTTGCACGGAAGAAGTTTGCGTGCCTATCTTGGAGGATGCAAGTGGTTTAGTCTTTAATAAAGATTTTTTTTGCGGATATTCTCCTGAGAGAATCAATCCTGGTGATAAGCTTAATACACTAACAAAAATTAAAAAAGTCACTTCTGGTTCTAACGCTACTATTGCTAGAAAAGTAGACGAACTATATAAATCGATTATAAAAGCAGGAACGCATCTTGCATCAAGTATTAAAGTAGCAGAGGCATCAAAAGTAATTGAAAATGCACAAAGAGATGTAAATATATCTTTTGTCAATGAATTAGCATTAATTTTTGATAGAATAGGAATTGATACAAATGAGGTTTTAGAAGCTGCCGCTACCAAATGGAATTTTCTACATTATAAGCCTGGTCTTGTAGGCGGTCACTGCATTAGTGTTGATCCATATTATTTGGCATATAAAGCAGAGGAACTAGGGTATCATCCAGCTGTTTTGCTTTCAGGTAGAAGAGTCAATGACCAGATGGGGAAATTTGTTGGGGCTAAAGTTATTAAACTAATGATTAATAAGGGTTTTGTCATTAAAAATTCAAATATATTATTACTAGGGATTACATTTAAAGAAAATTGTCCTGATATTAGAAACTCTAAAATCATAGATATTCATACTGAGTTATTATCTTATGGTGCAAATGTTGATGTGTATGACCCAATAGCAGAAAAAGATGAAGTTATAGCTCAGTTTGATGTTAATTTAATTGAAGACCTGAAGAGTATTGACTATGATGCTGTTATTTTTGCAGTTGCTCATGATAATTTTTTATCAGAGGAATTTCAAGAATTAGTAACAGATAAACGAATAATTTTTGATTTAAAGGACATGATAGACTCTCCTTATGTTGATGGTCGTTTATAATCTTAATAATTAATATTAACTAACTTAATATTCAAATTTTATAGAATGAAAATAGCATTAATAACAGGAATTACTGGTCAAGACGGCTCTTATTTGGCTGAATTCTTATTGAAGAAAGGGTATATAGTTCATGGGATAAAGAGAAGGGCATCTTCTTTTAATACAGATAGGATTGAGCATCTCTATCAAGATCCTCATATTGAAAATAGAAATTTGATTTTGCA
>Ga0308011_10000643_pt1 | contig 17923 bp, 10 predicted proteins | sample Neamet177_FD_203144 | JGI IMG/M metagenome (GOLD analysis project Ga0308011, IMG submission 203144) | Marine microbial communities from water near the shore, Antarctic Ocean - #177 | ecosystem: Environmental > Aquatic > Marine > Unclassified | place: Southern Ocean | collected 2014-07-25 | reverse complement strand
GCGCCTACCGAGGACGCGCCTACCGAGGAAGAACCTACCGAGGACGCACCTGAAGCTGAAGAAACTCCCGAAGGATAAGTTTCTCCTCAGTTATTTTTACTTTTTCCCCACTGAAAGACCCGCATTAGCATGGCCGACGATAAAGATAATAAAGACTCCAAGAAGGACGAAATTCTCGATCTTTTGAGCGAGAAACCCAAGCCCTCACGTCGTGAGCGGCAGCGTCAGGATGCGTCAAAGGTGCAAACCGTGGACGACCAAAAGAAGGCGGCCTTGGATCTGGGGATCGAGGACGACAAGCCAAAGAAGAGTGCGATTCGTAAGACTGAAAATTCCGGAAAGGATATCCTTCCCAGTATTTCCAAACGTCTTGTGGAAAAGCATGATCCTGAGTTTGCGAAGCCCGTCATTCCTATGCCTGTCGAAGAGGTAGTTCCCGACGAGGACGAAGGATCTGTTGATGGAAATGTCATCAGCATCAAGCCTCCGATTATTGTGAGCGATCTTGCGGAGAAAATGGGGAAGTTGGCCTTCGAAATCATGGCCGATCTCATTAAGCTTGAAGTCTTCGTTGCTCCAACGCAGGCCATTGAGCCCGACATTGCCGAAAAAGTTTGTGAGGCTCACGGATTTGTCTTTGAGCGCGAAAAACGTGAAAAAGGTGGTGGTGTCCACAAGGAAGAAGAAGTCTTCGTCGAGCCTGAGGCCGTAGAGGAGGAGCCCGAGGAGCAGCTTGCTTATCGTGCTCCAATCATCACATTCATGGGCCACGTGGATCATGGTAAGACCTCGCTTCTGGACTTCATTCGCAAAAGCCGCGTCGCTTCAGGAGAGGCTGGTGGCATCACTCAACACGTTGGGGCTTACAGTGTTCAGCATGGTGAGCGCAGGATCACTTTCCTCGATACTCCGGGTCACGCCATCTTCTCGAAAATGCGTTCCCGTGGTGCTGATGTGACCGACATCGTCGTCGTGGTTGTGGCCGCTGACGACGGTATCATGCCTCAAACCGTCGAAGCCATCCAGCATGCCAAGGCTGCCGGTAAAACGATCATTGTGGCGATTAATAAGATCGACCTCCCTGCCGCCGACCCGATGCGGGTCATGACCCAACTCATGGAGCATGAATTGGTTCCCTCTGAAATGGGTGGCGAGACCGAGTGTATCAAAGTTTCCGCTCAGACCGGTGAAGGGATTGATGCTCTTCTCGAACTCATGGCCCTGCAGGCCGAGGTTCTGGAACTTCGTGCCAATCCGAAAGCGAATGTCCGTGCTTCTGTCATTGAAGCTAGCATCAAGGCTGGTCGTGGTGCCACTGCTACGGTGATCGTAGAAAGCGGAACCCTTAAGAAAGGCCAGCCCTTCATCTGCGGACCTTTCGCAGGTAAGATTAAGGACCTCTTCAACGATCAAGGCGAACCGGTCAAGGAAGCCGGACCTTCCACTCCTGTCGAGGTTCTCGGTTTCGCCGAGCTTCCCAATGTGGGGGATTCTCTCGTTGGAATGGATTCCGAAAGGGCCGCCAAGAAACTTTCCGAGGAACGGATGGATGAGCGCCGCAAGGAACGCCTTTTTCAGACCAAGAAAAGTCGCCTCGAGGATATGCTCCAAGCCGTCTCCGGAGGAGGAAAGGCCCAACTTAAGCTCATTCTTCGCACGGACGTGCAAGGCACGGCCGAAGCAATCAAGAATGCCATTGTTGAGATTGAATCGGACAAGGTGGAGGCCAGTTTCCTCATCGCCGGAGCCGGTGCGATCAACGAATCGGATGTCCTCATGGCCAGTTCGGCTGATGCCATTATCCTCGGCTTCAACGTCAAGGTTGATGGGAAGGCGGTCAAGGCGGCCAAGGCCGAGGGCGTGCAAGTGAAGCTTTACTCCATCGTTTACGAACTTATTGACCAGGTGAAAGAATCCATGCTGGGCATGCTTGATCCCGAGATCCGCGAGACCGTTATTGGTCGTGCGTCTGTGAAGCAGGTCTTCAAGGTCAACGGTGGTCGTGCCGCTGGTTGTATCATCAAGAGCGGCAAGGTTTCCCGCAAGGCACACGCTCGTGTCCTTCGTGGCAAGCAGCCTGTCTTTGATGGTAAGATGTCCACTCTTCGTCGTCACACCGATGAGGTGGATGAGGTCAAGCAGGGCATCGAATGCGGTATCCGTCTCGGCTCCTTCAATGACTACGAAGATGGCGATGTCATCGAGTGCTACACTCTCGATAAGGTCGATCAAACGCTTTAGACGATGGGAAAACGACTGGAGCGGGTCAACGAACTACTACGGCGCGAAATTAGTGCCGTGGTGCAGCGTGACTTTGAATGGAAAAATGCTCTTGTCACCATCACGGATGTTGATGTCACGCAGGATCTCAAGGAGGCCAAGGTCTTCGTTAGTATTCTCGGTGGATCCACTCCTGGAATCCTTGCTCAGCTTTCGAGGAAGCGTGGATTCATCCAAGGAAAGGTCGCCAAGCGCGTCACGATGCGCAGCACTCCGGTTCTGAATTTTAGGGTGGATGCCTCCGCAGTGCGTGGAGTGGATGTGGTGAACCTCCTCGACGAGGTGGAGAAGCTGCCAACGGCGCCGCCGGTTGACGAGGATGAGTAATTTTTTTTAGAGAATGAGTCGATGAAGCGTGAGCAGATCGCTCCGAATCAAGGGCGGATATAGATTGCGAATGGCAGTCGTTTTTGAGATCAAGAACATCGATTATGCCATTCATTCGTGTCCATTTGATCAGTTCGATCCTGCTGGCGGTTTCAGCGAAGCTTGCCCATGCGGCGATGATTTCCTGGTCGAGCGGTGTTGTGACCGGTGACGAGATTGTGAGCAATGGAGGGATTCTAATTGAGGCCTGTAACTTTGGGAATGATTTGGCCTCTTCTCCGGTGATTAGTGGCGTGACCTTCACTGCGATCGACTTCGCTTCGTCAGAAACGCCGAATCATCTCGTCGGCTTAGACTACAATACGGGTGAAGGTGGAAAGCTGCCGGGAGCGGGTGTGAATGAGCTTTCGGATACGATTGCGTATCGGAGCGGGAGGGATCCTCAAATCGCGGTGTTAAGCGGATTGACGATTGGTAAGGAATACGAGATTCAGTTCTTCTACTACCACAACACGGTCAATCGGAGTGTCACGATTCTTGATGAAACTGGCAACAGTATCACCCTGAGTGAAACAGGCGAGCCGGTCTATGCGACGGGAATTTTTACTGCTGATGCCGCGAGGCAGTCTCTGACCTTCGATGCCAACACCGGGTCACAATTTCTGAATGCTTATCAGCTTCGCGAATACTCACCGGAGCCTCCCTTAATTTTGAATGAAGTGGTGATCAGCGAGTTTATGGCTTCGAACGATGGCTCGCTAGCCGATGGAGATGGAAATTCTTCGGATTGGATTGAGATTTGGAATTCCACCACGGACCGCGTTGATCTTGCCGGTTGGTCGTTGACGACCTCGGCGAGGCAAACCGGGCGATGGGTTTTTCCGCCCGTTTCCCTTGCTCCCAACGAGTTCTTGATCGTCTTCGCCTCCGGTCGGGAGGGCGAGAGTTCTGTCGATTCACAGGGGAATCTTCACACCAACTTTAAGCTCGGGAAAGAAGGGGGTGATCTGGCTTTGTTAAAACCTGAAGCCGGCGGAGGTCCTGAAGTTGCAAGCGAGTATGTCGGCTACCCTATCCAAGAGACTGACGTGAGTTACGGCCTCTTTGGAAGCGAAGTGCCTCGGGGCGTCGGCTATCTGAAACGATCCACTCCTTCTGCGACCAACAGCGAGGAGGGTTATGCCGGATTTGTGGGCGATACTTCCTTTCACCCGGATCGAGGGTTTTACGACGAGCCGGTGGGGGTCACGATTGAAGCGGGCCAGCCGGATGCGGTGATTCGCTATACGATCGACGGGTCCGAGCCGTCTCGAACCAACGGGATAGATTACCCGGGAGGGTTGGGGGTCCCAGTCACAACCACAACGACCCTGCGAGCTGCCGCTTTCAGGGAAGGTTTCCAGCCAAGTAATATCGATACCCATACCTATCTTTTTGTCAGCGAAGTGGTTGATCAGCCCTCCGCTCCTCCGGGGTTTCCGCTAAGCTGGACGGGGGCTGACTATGGTATGGAGGAGGAGCCATCTGACCTGGCATTGATTGCCGGTGATTCTGGGCTGGATGTTGAAAGTTCGAAAGCGGCGATCCGTGATGCCTTGCTGGAACTTCCAGCAATGTCGTTGGTGATGAATGTGGATGATTGGTTTGGGGTTGCAGGAATCTACTCAAACAGCACTGCGCGAGGAGCGGCTTGGGAGCGGGCTTGTTCTGCTGAGTTGATATTTCCGGCGGGATTCGAGGGAGATCCCTTCCAGATTGATTGCGGGGTGAGGGTTCAGGGGAATACCTCGCGGAATGCCTCGGCAAATCCCAAACACTCTTTGCGTCTGGCCTTTCGGGAGCGGTATGGGGATTCCAAGCTTCGGTATCCGTTCTTTGGCGAGGACAGTCCGTCTGAATTTGACACCATTGTCCTGCGCTCGAACTCGCAAGACGGATGGGTTTATAGCACGTCGCGCAACCGAATGGGGCAGTTTGTCCGAGACGCCTGGGCTCGTGAAACCCATCGCCGCATGGGGCATGCTTCGCCGGACAGCAACTGGGTGCACTTGTTTATCAATGGTCTCTACTGGGGAGTCTATAATCCGACCGAGCGACCGGATTCGGCTCACGGTGAATCGCACTACGGAGGTGAGAAGGAGAACTGGGATGCTATTAAGAATCACGAGGAAGTGCTCGATGGGAATATCACAGCCTATCGTGAACTGCTTGCTCTGATTCAAAAAAATCCGAATAATTGGAATGCTGGCTACCGTGACCTTTCTAACCCGGAGGACTATGCTGCCGTTGTGGAGGCGATTGATGTGGAAATGCTCATCGATTACATGATCCACAACATGTATGCGGCAGCCGACGACTGGCCCGGTAATTTTTACATGGGGTATGACCGAACTGGCTCGAGTGGGGGATGGCGTTTCTTTGACTGGGATAATGAGCACGGGATGAAAAATTCTGTCAGTCTAGATCGCACCAGACCCCATCGCAGAGACAATGATTCACCGACGAAGTTTCACCATGCCTTCAAATCGAATCCAGAATACCGCCTTCTCTTTGCCGACCGCCTTCATCGCGCATTTTTTAATGGAGGCGTCTTATATGTTGATCCTGGCAACCCGTCTTGGGACCTTTCCCATCCCGGACGAAACGTGCCTGCGGATTTATGGATGAAACTGACCGGTGGGATCGAAACCGCATTAATTGCTGAGTCCGCTCGTTGGGGAGATTACCGGAGATCAACGCCCTATACGGTTTCTGGAGATTTCCAGATCATTCGGAATGATCTTCTTGAGAACTGGTTTCCGAAGCGCTCTGCTATTGTTCTAGATCAGTTTAGGGATCAGGGACTTTATCCTGAAATTAACGCTCCGAAATTGAGCCAGTTTGGCGGGTTGGTCGAGGAGGGTTTTTCCTTAAAGGTGAGCGGTCCGGGTGAGGCCAGGATTTACTATACTCTAGATGGCAGCGACCCACGGGTCAGTGGCGGGAATATATCAGAAACCATCCTGCTGGACGAGTCAGACCCAACAAGGCTTGTGGTTTCTGAACCGTCCACATTTGAAGCAAGCTGGAGTGAACTTAGTTACGACGACTCATCCTGGGTGGGCGGCAAAGGGGGAGTAGGCTATGAACTGGCTCCTTCGGTTTACCGTGATTTGATCGGCACAGCTATGCCCGGAATGATGGGTGTAGGGCGATCAGCTCTCATTCGAATCCCTTTTGAGGTTGCGCCCGATCAATTGTCAGCTGCCGGATCGCTCAATTTGAAAATGAGGTATGATGATGGATTTGTCGCCTATCTTAATGGTGTTCAAATTGCCTCGGCGAATGCCCCTTTCGACCTCAACTGGAATTCCGGCGCGGTCCGCGGCCATCCAGACAATCTTGCGGTAGAGCAAGAATCCTTTGACGTTTCAGCCCACCTTGATCAGCTCAAAGTCGGCGAAAACCTGCTTGCAATCCATGGGCTAAATGACGGGGTCAACAGCAGTGATTTTCTGATGTCCCCTCAATTGGTTTCCGGAGGAAGTGAATCGCTGGCTCCTTCGGCTTTGCGTTACGAAGATGAGGTTGTCATTACATCCAGCGGAACACTCAAAGCGCGCAGTCTCATTGGTGATCAATGGTCGGCTCTGACCGAAGCGGTTTTTGCGGTGGGGATTCCTGCGTCACCAGAGACTCTAGTCATTTCAGAAATCATGTATCATGCCAAGGAAGGGAGTAATTACGACTATCTTGAGTTGATGAATATTTCATCAACTGAGCGCCTGCATTTGGGTGGAGTGAAATTTGTCGAGGGAATCCAATTTGAATTTCCTTACGGGATGGATTTGCCTCCCGGGCAGCGTCTTTTGGTGGTGAATGATCTCAATGCCTTTAATCAACAACATGGTGAAGAGATGACGGTGGCAGGAGAATTTTCCGGCAATCTTAATAACGGTGGTGAACGTCTGCTTCTCGTAGATCAATCTGGGGAAATCATCCGGGATTTTGTTTATCTTGACGATACTGGCTGGCCCCAAGCGGCGGATGGTGAGGGATCTTCACTGACTCTCAAGTATCCAGAATCTGCACCGGATCATAGCGAAGGACAAAACTGGAGAAATAGTAGGTTTTCAGGAGGCCACCCGGGTGAAACAGACGTAACTCGATTTACGGGAAATCCATCCGAAGATTTCGATGGAGATCTCATACCAGCACTTCTTGAATATGCCTTGGGCACTTCTGATCAAGATCCCAATCAATCCGAATCTCCCTTGGTGCAACGATCCGGTCGCCAAATTAGATTCTCCTATCTTGAGAACTCCGCAGCGGAAGACGTAGAGCTAATCGCAGAGATTTCAGCAGACCTTAGAAGCTGGGAACAGCTATCAGCTGACGAAGTCAGAGTCTCTCGCGAGGAGGAAACCAATGGTAGAACACGGGTGAAAATCTCTCCAAGAGAATCTCGGGCTCTCCAGTTTTGGAGATTACGAGCGGTCGTAAAATAAAAATCCCACACCTCGTGAAAGATGCGGGATTGAGATGGATTTTACCCTCCGATCATTTCCGTATCCGGAAGAAGATGCGAGACTCAATATTGGTGTCGAGGCCCGGCACGCCAGAAGAAAAGACATAGATCGTTTCCTCACCTTGGGACTGAACGCTATCATCGATCTCCACCCAAGTCGCAAGATCGAGACTTGCCTCGAGAACATATGCCGTGCTGGGGCGGGAGTTCCAAGTCAGTGAAATGTCACCATTTTCTTGGCGGTCTACAGAGGTGATTCTAAAGATCGTTCCTCCTCCGGTAACTTCTATTGGAGTGGCCCCGGAAGCTAATTCCGCAATCGTTGTTGCTGGGAGGACCGACGACCAAAGAGAGACCTCGTCGACCAAGCCCTGCGCCCAGTGAGAGGGATTGGCTCTCAAAATTCCGCCGATCGTAGTGTAATTCACATCAGGAGAGACGACATCTTTAAAAGTCCAATCATCTCGGTCCAGAACTCCATCAACATACAGTTGAATGGTCGTCGTGGCATCATCATGAGTGTAAGCGACATGGTGCCAAGTGTCATCAAACGGCTCAGTAGTTGAGAACTGATGATTGGGGGTTCCGCTGTCTCTTAAGTAGATATCAACTGTATTATCGGATCCATTGTTACGGGTTCCAATATTTAACAAGGGGTCATTGTTGAATTCAGCGCTCTCAGAGAAGAACCGTCGATCATTTTGACCGGCCCCGGCGGCTTTAATCCACATTGAGATCGTGAACGCCGCATTTTTTGAAATTGGTAAGATGTCATTAGCATCACTCTTTCGAACAAGAAAATCTTCGATGCCATCAAAAGAGACTGCGGCCCGTCCCTCACTAGTGACGAAGTTCGTGGCATCCATGTTGCGTAATTCGAGATCGTAACCGTGTGGCCCTAGATCAGGAGTAGTGGTTCCATCGGTAGAATCAAGGGGCCAGTAGGCCGCTAGGGAATCATCCGCCGCAGGGAAGCTGCTAGGGTCTTTAGGATCTGTACCAGCCAAGACTTCACCGTTGTCGGTGATGCCATCGCCATCGGTGTCAGCTGCAAGGGGGTTGGTTCCTCGAGCCACTTCGTCTCCATCAAGCAGGCCATCACCGTCAGAATCAGGATCAAGAATGTCGGTCCCGAGAGCAATTTCTTGAGCATCATTCACTTCGTCAGAATCGGTATCGGCATTGTTTGGATCGCTTCCCCTAGCAAATTCATCAGAGTTTATAAGCTGATCGTTATCTGGATCACCGTTGGCACCATTCTTTGGATCAACGGAGCCATTGTCATTTGGATCTAGCCCATTTGCAGTCTCCCATGTGTTGGGCAAGCCGTCGCCATCCAGATCCAGATTAGGCTTCACCCCGGTGAGTTCATCCGCAAAAGTCCCCTCTGCCAGTGAAGCAATATCGTCGGCGCTGAGAATAGAATCCCAGAGGGCGACTTCATCAATATTACCCAGATAGTTGCAGCAATCACTCCCTCGGAGGATTGCCCCAATTGTAGTTGTAGTCGGTGTGAAGTCATTAACGGCGTTATAATCAAATTGGCTGTCGAAGACTCCGTCGATATAGAGATCCATGACCTTCTCTTGGGCAGTCCACGCGACATGGTGCCAGGTATCATCAAAAGCGATTCCGATAGAGCGAGGATGGTTTAAGGAGGCCCCGGCACGGATGTAGATATCGACCGTGCCATCGTTCGCATTATTTGCTGTCCCTACGTTAAAGAGCGGATTGTTGTTGGCCGATTGCCCCTCTGAGAAAATTCTTTTGTCTCGGTTTTGGAGCCCATCTGCTTTCACCCACATTGAGACGCTATGGAAAGGTTGAGCCGTGATCGCGAGCCCTTCCTTCGGAGAGGGGTTGATTGCCCCGTAGGTCCCAGGCTGACCATCAAAAAGAACAGATTGCCCACCTCCTAAAACCGCGGGAGATTCAGGAGCGTAGGAAGCTCCACCAAAAAATTCTCCGGTATTTCCATTTCCGGAAGAATCATCGAAATTTCCGTCGAGCTTGTAGTAGCCGACTAGTTCGGATTGGGCTGAAAAAGGTAGGAGGGCAAGAGATCCGGCGAGAATAGAGCGCCAGTGGGAGATTGTTTGATAATTCATTATGAATAGTATGAGAGGTTAAAAAATGAGCCGGCACCCTGAGGTTACCGGCTCATAAAAGACTGATTGAGGTCCTTGAAGAATTCTCGAATCTTCTGAGAAGCCTAGCGCCGGCGGCGCAGAGCGAAAAGGAGACCAGTGAGGCAAAAGACTGCTGAAGTTGGCTCAGGAACTCCAGAAAGCGAAGTCGCACTAGCGCCACCTGCAAGAGCTGAGATTTCTCCAGCGGTGAGATCTGAATCCCACATGCTCACGTCATCGATAGATCCGTTAAAATTACAGCAATCCGAGCCCCTAAGGATACCACCGATTGTGGTGGTATTAAGGTCTGTGAATGCTGGGATTGCGGAATAGTCAAAGGTCGTATCAAAAGTACCATCGATGTAGAGATCGAGGAGGCCGTCAGATCCACCGCTAAACGCGACGTGGTGCCAAGTACCATCAAAAGCTTCTCCAGTGGAACGTGGGTGATTTAAACTACCTCCATTTCGGATGTAGATGTCGACCGTGCCATCGTTCGCATTATTTGCTGTCCCTACGTTAAAGAGTGGATTGTTGTTGTTGGAAGTTCCCTCGGAGAAAATACGCTTATCTCTATTGTCTGCAAAGGCAGCGTTAACCCACATAGCAACCGAGTAGGTCTCGTTCGTTACTAGTTGTAATCCTCCGGCGATACTCCCGTAAGTGCCGGCCGCACCGTCAAAGATGGCTGCTTGACCACCACCGATGGCTCCTGCGCCACCGCCGTAGCTGACACCACCGAGCATTACCCCGTCGTTACCATTACCGGATTTGTCTGCAAAGTCACCGTCGAGGGGATAGTAAGCAATAAGGGAACCAGAGGCTCCGATCGCGCTCAAAGCGAATAATGTAGCTATTATCTTGTGCATAAATATTTTTTCTTTCTGTTAAAAGAAAGGCCATTTAGTAACCAAGACGATTATAAGCAAGCTCTTTTTTCAAATTGATTGGCTGCTGGAGAAATAAATAATCGCTCAAGTTTCTGATCAAAAATCGTCGTTGCCCGGTTTTATGGTTCAGCCCCAGAAGGATGAGAGGGGAATCTAAAGGAAACTCCTTCCCTAGAAGATTGACACAATGAGGGGCTGGTCGCTCTCACGAGAAGAGGCGAGCAAGGGGCGTGCCGCCGTCGGTGATGGGGACGGGGCGGGTGCCGGCGAGAAGTTCGTGGGAGGGATTGATGCCGAGGGCGGCATGAATGGTGGCATGAAAATCGGGGATCGTGACCGGGTTTTCGACAGGCTTTTTGGCGAGGTCGTTGGTGGCTCCGTAGGCACCTTGGTGTTTGAGCCCGCCGCCGGCGAGGACGAGGGAGAAGGCCGATCCCTGGTGACCGCGGCCGCCGTTGCTATCGAATTCGGGCGGGCGTCCGAACTCGGTGGCAATCACGATGAGGGTTTTGTCGAGGAGGTTTTTCCCTCGGAGGTCGTCTATGAGGGTGGCGACTCCGTTGTCGAGGTCACGGATGAGCTCGTGTTGTTTTAGCTGGCCCTTACCGTGGGTGTCCCAACCGGTACCGTTGAGGAAGCCCGGGTTGTGGGAGAGTTCGACAAAGCGGACGCCATCCTGAACGAGGCGGCGGGCAAGGATGCAGCGTTGGCCGAATTCGCTTTGGTAGCGATTGCGGAGGTCGGCGGGTTCGGAGTCGAGGTCGAAGTTTTTCATGAAGCCGGGGCCGGCGAGGCGGAGGGCTTCGCGCTGTGCTTTTTGGTAGTCGGCGAGCGGGGTGTGGGGCGAGGGGGCTTTTGCGAGAGCGGCGAGGAGTTTTTTGCGGGAGGCGACCCGGTCGCTGCTGAGGAAGTCCGGTTGGGTGAATCCGGCTGGGCCGGTTTTGAGATCGGTGAGGTAGATGTTGCCGTAGCTGGAGCCGAGGAAGCCGGGTCCCCGGCTGACATTCGGGAAACCGATGAGCATGTAGGCAGGGGCATCGGGATTTGCCGCGCCGCGTTGGTGGGCCACGATGGAACCGAGGGAGGGATAAGTTGTGGAGCCACTGGTAGGGCGTCCGGTGTGGAGAAAGTTGGTGGCGATAGCGTGCTCATCGATGACCTGGTGGTGGCAGGAGCGGACGGCGGTGATCTGCTCCATGCGGCGGGCGAGTTGGGGAAGGTGTTCGCAAACACGGACACCTTTGACAGCGGTGTCGATCGCGGCGTAGTCGGAACCGGTCTGGTAGGGTTTTTTCGAACTCCCTTGTTTCTTGGGGTCGAAGGTGTCGATTTGTGACATGCCCCCACCAAGCCAAATGAGGATGCAGTGTTCGGCCTTGCCCTTGGGGTGGGCGGCGGTGGACGCCTGAAGACCGAAGGGAGCGAGGGAGGAGGTGGTGAGGAATTGACGGCGGTTCATGGGAGTTGGGGCCTATCGAATGTAGATCATTTCGGGAGAGTTGACGAGGGCCCAGACGAGGTCTTCGAATCGTTCGCGCCAGGGAGCGGCGAGTTTCTTGGTGGGTGGATCACCGGCGCGGGCGGCGATGATTTCCTGACGGCGGATTTCATCGGCTACGGGGTCGAGGTGATTATACCAGGAAACGTAGCGGGGGGGGCGGAGTTTTTCGGCAGGAGCTGGAGGAGAGTTGGAAGTGCGGCGGGAGTCGTAGCCTGGCGTGATTTGGGCGAGATAGAGTTTTTTTTCGGTAGCGGTGGGTTTTCGGGTGAGGAGGCGGAGGAAGAGTTGGTCGAGGAGGGCTTCGGGTGATTGATCACGGAGGGTGAGAGTAGTGAGAGCGTGGTCATCGCTGAGGCGGGTGAGCCAGATGCCGACAGTGCCATTTGAAATGATGGCGGGCTGGAGGGCGGTGGGATCGGGACTGCGGTGGTTGATGGTGGTCTGGCGCGAGGGCTCCCAGCCGAAGGCGGAGAGGACATCGGAGACGGCTTGAATTCGAGGAAGGGTGAGGCTGAGCCGGTCTCGCTCATTGGAGAGGCTGGCGAGCATCCAGGCGCGGCGGGGTTGGCCAAGGGAGAGGGTGCTGCTGAGAGGACGTTTTCCATCGACATCGATGTTCATTTCCTCGGTGTTGAAAGGCTTGCCGGTGGCGTGGAAAAGGGAGTCGACAATTTGTTCGGCCTGGAGCCGACGTGGGGCGGGCGAGGTGAAGAGGGGGGAGGTTTCGCGGAGGCAGGGATCGGTGGTGCGTTGGTAAGCGTGGGAGTTGAAGATGAGGCGGGCGAGGGATTTGAGAGAATAGTCCTGACGAATGAGTTCATGGCCAAGCCAGCGGAGAAGGCGGGGATGGCTGGGCGCGGATTTCTCCCAATCACCGGTTCGCTCGACGATGCCCCGGCCCATGAGTTGAGACCAGAGGCGGTTGGCCATGACTTGGGCGAAGCGTTCGTTTTGGGGCGCGGTGATGAGGGCGGCGAGCAGATCTCGGGTGTCGGTGGGACGTTCGGCGATTTGATGGCCGATGTTGGGATCGAGGAATTCTTTGAAGGGCCAGGCGGGCGAGACTCTTGAGCCGGGTGGAAGAGTGACCTCGATCAGAGGTTTGCGTCCGCCGGCGGTAAGGTTTTCGAGTGAAACGCTGGAGGTTTGGGGGACGGTGAGGGGCTTGCGGGCGAGGAGGGCTCCAAGTTGGAAGAGGTCCTTTTGAAGAGAACTGTGCGAGGGGGAATCGTGACAGCGGGCGCATTTCATTTCGACGCCAAGGAAGGCGGAACTAACGACGAGTCCTTTGGCGGCCATGGGGACGTCGTTTTGAGAGGCAATTCCGAAGCCGGAGGGACCACCAAGCCTATCGGAACCTTCCATGCGGATGAGTTCGGTGACCATGAGGTCGAGGGGTTTGTCATCGAGGAGAGATTCGTAAAGCCACCATCGGAAAGGGCCGGTGTTGTTGAGGGTGGGATTGATGATGTTTGGATTTTCGGCAAGGATATCCTGCCAGTAGCCCATCCAGCGGTCGGCCCAGCGTGGGTCGGCGAGGAGGCGGTCGATGGTTCGGGCGCGCTTGTCGGGTGACGAATCGACAAGGAAGGAGTCGATTTCGGCGAGAGTGGGCGGGACGCCCACGGTATCGAGTGAGAGGCGGCGAAGGAAGGTGAGGTCGTCGCTGAGCGGCGTGAGGTGGATGCGATCGACATTGAGTTCGGGCCAGCGGGCACCTTCCTTGACCCAGCGAGTGAGGAGAGCGGCTTCTTCGGGAGTGACGGGATGGCCTTTGGGAGGCATGACTTCGTCGGAGTCTTTCGTGGTGATGCGATGGAGGAGGGCGCTTTTTTCAGGTGATCCGGGAGTGATGGCGGGACCATCGAACTCACCGCCTTCGAGGGCGGAAGCGAGTGAGGAGAGATTGAGTTCTCCCTTGGTTTTCTTGCCTTGGTGGCAGGAGAAGCACTTTTGTTCGAGAAGGGGGTGGATGGAGCGGTAGAAGTCGATCTCGTTCGGCTGGCGGTCCTTGAGCTGGGTGGAGAGGGTTTGAATACGGGCGTTGAGGAAGTGGTCGATGGTGTTTTGAGCGGGAAGGCCGGTTGTGGGAGCGGGAGGAGTGAAGGGGGCGGTTTGGGCGAGGTAGCCTCGGGCGGCTTGGCGACGTTTTAGCCAGTAGGGGGCGTGCTTTTTGCGGAGTTCGGTACGACGGGAGGTGTTGGTTTGATCGACCCAGAGTTGGTGGTCTTCCTCGAAGGAGGAGTAGTGTTGATCGGCGTAGGTGATGGGATCGGAAGTAGGCGTGAGGAGATGCCAGGCAGTGGAACCTTCGAGGGAAATGGCGGTGACAAACTCGCCAGGCTCGGGTCGGTTTCCGGCGGAGCCGATGAGCTGCTGCATGGAAATGAGGTGTTGGCCACCGGTGCTAGTGAAGGTGGCGAGGGCTTCTTCATTGCCGGGGGTGACGAAGCGGAAGTTGGGATCTCCGGGATTGAGGAAGTCATCCTGGTCGGCGGTGTAACCGAGGGCTCCTTGGGAAGGAGGGGTGAAGCCGGTTTGGAGGATTCTTTTTCCATCAATGACAAGGCGAGCGGAATTGCGTCCGCGAAGGAGGATTCGATGGGTGCCGGGAGGGAGGGTGATGCGGGAGGAGGCGCGAAGAAGATAGGGGGATTTGCGGTGGTCACGAACGCCGGTGGTGACGTAGTGAAAGGGAATCGTGGGGAAGGCGAAATGTGAACGAGTGAAGGTCTCGGTGGCGGCGGGGTGTTTTGTTGGCCAAGCTTTGCCGGAAGGAATTCCCTTGGTGCAGATTTCGACGAGGACGGAATCGGAGGGGATGTCTTCTGGATTGGGTTCGGAGGGTGGAGCGAGGTGTCGATAGCGGGCGAGGAGGAGGGCTGGCGGGATGATTTCGCGATAGAGGGCGAGGTTGTCAATTGTGCCATCGAGGGAGTTGGAGGGGGCGCCTCCATTGCCGGTGCCGATGATGATGTCATCGGCATCCGTGACGGGTGCCGAGGTGGTGGGGCCGCCCATGTCCCACGTGCCTTTTTTGACTTCGAGGCCGTCGATGAAGGAGACAATGCTTTCAGGTTTCCCGAAGGTGTAGCTTAGGGCGAGATGGTGCCAGTCGCCATCGTCAGCAAATCCTTGGGAGGCGGTCCAGCGGTGGTATTCGCTTTTTGTTCCCGCGGAGCGAAAGAGGAAGGTGGGGAGGGCGGTGCCGTTGTCCCCTTTTAAACGGAGGGCCCAGTTTTGGTTTTCGGGAGTGAAAGTTTTGTTTTGGTGACGGCCTTTTCCGATGAGGTAGGTAAAGCCGCCGTTGAGGAGGGATTTGAGAGAAACCCAGGCTTCGATGGTGAGGGAGTCGTCGTTTGTAAAGCGGAGGGAGGCGTGATCGGGGAGGTCGCTTTCGTGGAGTTTCCAGGCCGATGATCCGTCGAGTGAGAGGGAGGTATTTTCAGCGGGGAGGGTGGGGTATTCCGGGGATGTGAGCGAGCTTTTGGCAAGGGTCGCTTTCCCGACGGGAGAGCCGGGGTAGGAGGTGTCGAAGTCCCAAGAGATGAGGGGGGAGACGTCGGGGAGCGGGTCGTTGTCGTTTTGCGCTGATGCAGGGAGGCACGACGCGAGAATGACCTGAGAAGAAAGGGCGAGATGTCGGAAAAGGTCGGGCATGGAGCAAGCGGTCAGGAAAGATACTCGGTATTCTGGAGGGATTTTTATTCTAACGCGGAGGAGCGGCGGGTTTTGATAGTGTGGGAGAGGATCTTTCCATTGAATGGGTTGGGAGCTTCGTAGTTGCCGGCGGAGGTGAAGTCGTCTCTTCCGATGGAAAGATTGTCCTTTGGTTGGACGGGGATGAGGCCGGGGGATGGTATTTCGACGGAGGTGCCGTTGACTGAGAGAATGAGTTTTTTTGTGGTGATTTCAGCGAGGAGCTTGATGGTCCCAGTGGCTTTTTCTTTGGCGCTGAGGCGGGTGACTTTACCATTCATGCGGATGTCGAGGGCGGGGATACCTTTGATGAAGTGAAGGGCGTAGCCGTGTTCCCGGCCGCCTTGGGCGAGAACAACGCCGTGGGGATTGTCGGCATCGACGGTGGCACGGATCGTGAGGGAGCGGTTGGCGATTTGGGGAGACTTGGAGGTGTTTTTTTTATGAGAGGTTTTTTTGTAGCCGGGCTCGGGGAGAATGTGGGGGGCGGCGTGGACTCGTTTGGCCCAGGTTTCCCAGTCTTCGACGAGTTGGTCTTTGATGACGCTGTAGTTTTTGGCGACGTTATTTTGCTCCGAGCGATCTTCGGCAAGGTTGTAGAGCTCCCAAGTGATTTCGAGAGGTTGACGTTTGCCCCAGACGAGTTTCCAGTCGCCCTTGCGGAGGCCTCGGGCTTCCTGGTGTTCGAAGGCGAGGACGCGATTGGGGATGGCTTTGGGATCGGTGATGGCAGGGAGGAGAGAGGAGCCTTCGACGGGGCTGATTTTGTGGCCGTTGCGCTCGGTGGGATACTTAGCTCCAGTTGCTTCAAGGATGGTGGGGACGATGTCCATGAGGTGGGACGGAGTCTTCACATATTCTTGGGTGGGTTTGATGCCTTTTGGCCAGTGGAGGACGAGGGGAGAGGCGATCCCGCCTTCGTGGCAGAAGTGTTTGTACATGCTCAGCGGGGTGTTGCCGAGATTGGCCCAGCCGGAGCCGTAGGAGGAGTGGGTATCGGGTTGGCCAATGTTGGCGAGGTCATCGCCTGTGTGGAGAGTGGTGGTGCCACGGCGGGAGCGGCCATCGAATCCGAAGGGACCCCACTCGTAGCAGGCTCCGTTGTCAGAGAGAAAGGCGATGATGGTGTTGTCGAGTTCGTCATTCTTTTCGAGATCGTCGAGAATGCGGCCGATTCCTTGGTCAATGTGCTCGACCATGGCGGCGAAGGTGGCCATGCGGCGGGCGAGATCTTCGCGGCGGTTGGCGGGGAGGTCGGTCCATTTGGGGTTGGGTTTGCCGGAGAAATGATTGGCGATGTCATCTCGATCAACGGGGACTTCGGAAAGAGGAGGGAGTTTGGCGTCGGTGCTGATGAGGCCGAGTTGCTTTTGGCGCTCGAAGCGCTCGTTACGGAGGACGTCCCACCCCTTGCGGTAGGTTTCCATATGGCGGTCAATGGATTCCTTGGGGGCTTGGATGGGAAAGTGAGGGGAGGAATGTGCGAGGTAAAGGAACCAGGGTTTTTTTTGCCCTTCTTTTTTCGCGCGGGCTTGTTTGAGGAACTCGAGAGTGTAGTCGGTGAAGACATCAGTGACGTAGAAGTCTTTGGAGACGGGGAGTTCGGGCTTGGCTGACTCGGGAAGGCGAATGTAGTGGGCGGGGTTCCATTGGTCCTCGGAGTGGGCGAGGAAGTTTTTGTAGCCGTAGTAGTTCTGAAAGCCGCGGTGAATGGGGCCGGGTTGGGCCATGTGCCATTTGCCGACCATCCAGGTGGAGTAGCCGTGGTCGAGGAGCATCTCGGCAAGAGTGGCGCAGGTGGGGAGGAGGGCCCCTTTGTAGGCGAGGCCTTTTCCGGGAGGTTGTTTTGAGTGAGTGAAGGAGCCGATGCCGGCCTGGTGGGGGTGGATGCCGGTGATGAGAGAGGCGCGGGAGGGGCAGCAGCGAGCGCTGGTGTAGAAGGAGGAAAACTTGGCGCCGCCTGTGGCGAGACGGTCGAGATTGGGCGTGGGAATTTCGCCGCCGTAGCAGGAGAGATCGGAGAAGCCGAGATCGTCTGCGAGGATGAGGAGGACGTTGGGTTTTTCGGCAGCTTGAAGGGGAAGAACGAGGAGGAGAAAAGTGACGAGGAGTTTCATGAAGTTGTTCGTTGTTGATTATTGACGTGTAAGGACAGGGCTGCTTCGAGTGAGGATACGGAGTTCATCGATGCCGTATCCGGCGCGAAGATCGGTGTCATTCGTCGGGGTGCGGGGAATTGAGATGAGCTTGGTGTAGGTGGCTTCTGGCATTTCAATGAACTCGGCCTGGACGCGGATCATACGTGGGAGACTGGCTTGGATTTTATCGAGAAGGGAGCCGCCTTCGGTGGTGGTCTGAGAGCGGGTGATGACGGTGGGAAGGGACTTACGAAGACGACAAGAGAGAAGACGGTGGATTTCATAGGTGATGAAAGTAAAGCGAAGGGAGAATGTTGCGTCGAGATGAAAACAGTAAGAGAAGATGAGGTGAGAGCAAAAAAAACGGCGTAGGAAAAATCCCGACGCCGTTGCTCTAGGGGTAAAAATCTAGGTGAGATTTACGCCAGCGATTTTGCCAGCTTGGGGGGCGG
>Ga0308011_10000642_pt1 | contig 17928 bp, 14 predicted proteins | sample Neamet177_FD_203144 | JGI IMG/M metagenome (GOLD analysis project Ga0308011, IMG submission 203144) | Marine microbial communities from water near the shore, Antarctic Ocean - #177 | ecosystem: Environmental > Aquatic > Marine > Unclassified | place: Southern Ocean | collected 2014-07-25 | reverse complement strand
GAAATATTTGATGAATTCATTCAAACCTATTTTTCTTCAAACGCTTTTAAGGTAATGGATACAGATAATTTTATTGAATATCTGAATGCGAATCTACTAACCACGGAAGCGCTTAGGGAGGGAGTAGATATCGCGGCGTGGATCGATGGTCCGGGTATTCCAAACAACTGTCCTGTAATTGAATCCGACAGAATTAAAAAAGTGGATGCAGCTGTATTAGCGTGGTCTATGGGGTTGATTACAACTGAAAAGTTAGATTGGGAAAACTGGCTATATCAAGAGCGCTACCGTTTTCTAACTAACATACCTGAATCTGTTCATGTAACACAACTGAATGATTTAAACGAGCAGTATAACATATCTGAAACTGGGAATAACGAAGTGCTTTTTGCATGGCTAGAACAAGCTGTTCTAAAGGGTCATGAAGCTTCTTATCCTCGTCTTGAAGAGTTCCTTATTAATGTAGGGCGACGTAAGTTTCTTACCCCTCTTTACAAGGCTATGTTAGTAACAGATAAAGAAGACATGGCGCATCATATCTATTCTCTATCTCGCCCTAACTATCACAGTGTTGCTACGGGAACAATGGACGAATTACTAGGTCTTGACTAATACAATAACTGGAGTTCGTCTAACGGATAACCATAACATATCCGAACACCTCCTTTCGCACGGACTCTTCACTTAAGCTGTGAACCTCTACTCTATACGAGTAAGTTCCATTAGGCACGTAATATTCTCCTGAATTACCTACCTGACCTATCCAAGGATCTTCAATGTCCTTTGTTTCAAATACTATTTCTCCCCAACGGTTAAATATCTGCAACTCGAATCTCTCTGGATCAATATCAGACCCCTGCACGAAGAACACGTCATTTACTCCATCATTATTAGGAGTGAAAGAAGTAGGAATAAACAAGTTGAAAAGATCTCTTATCTCAACCTCTCTTGTTACTTGATTCGTACATCCGAAAACATCTACAACTTCAAGAGTAACTGGGTAGAACCCTCCCACATCGTAAGGAAATATGAAGACAGGGTCTTCAACAATTGCAAACCCTAACGGATTGTAGGTGTTGAATGTCCATAACCAACTAACTACGTTTTCACTTTGGACTCCATCAAAAACTAGTGTCGTGTGAGGAATAGTCGTCGGTTGAGGATTAGCATAGAAACCCACATCTGGTAATGGATATATGCTAATGTACGCTTCCTTAACACCTACGTATGAACATCCACCTGCTAAAGACTGAACCGTTAAGCTAACGGTGTAGAAGCCAGGATTATCATAAATATGTGTCGTATTAAGTTCAGCGGCAAACTGTCCATCACCAAAGTCCCACAAGCTCGTTGTAATAAGAGCGGGGTCTATGAGATTAGTGAATTCGAAAGCTCCATTACCACACGATTGAGTTGTATCGGCTTCGAATACTACATCAATGGGCGTTTCAATTATAACATCCATACAGGCTGTAGCCGCAGGAGTTCCACAATCATCTGTCACTACGACACAAAACTCACCTGAAGATGGCGGAGTGTATTCTACTTGGCTTCCATTTAAAGAACCTAGCTGATTTCCTTCCCATAGCCAGTTGAACGTGAATCCAGAACCACTACCTCCAAAGGAATTAGAAGCGTCTAAGGATGCACTTTCTCCACTACAAATAAAGTCTGTGCCTTCTAGATCAGCCATAAGCTCACCTAGTACGTTAACGTTAATGGTCTGATCTGATGATGGGCATCCGTTTTGATCCGTTGCAAATACTGTATAAATAGTACTAGAAGTAGGGCTTGCAAAGAAGCTCCCTCCAACAGTAGTAACTGTATCTCCAGTTAAAGAATTAATCCAGTTATAATTCCACGAATTAGCTACATCCTGGTCAGACCAAGCCTCTAACTCAACAGCCGTGTTTAAACAAATAACCTCACCGTCACTGACCTCAATAGCCATAGGGACAGGGTCAGTCATAGTGAAATCATAAGAGAAGAAACAACCGAAATCATCGAACACATTTACGGAGTAATCTCCTGGGACTAGGGTTTGGTTTACATAATCAGACCCATCAAAAACTACAGATTCTATCAAAACTCCATTATCTAAAAACTCAATAGTGAACGGTCCATCACTCACTAATTCATTCAGAGTAACAATTACAATTCCATCATCAGCCATGCAAGAAGGCGCTTGTTCTGTAATAGAATAATCTATGCCTGGCAAAACCATAACCGTATCAGTTGCTGCACAGTTATCAAACCCTATCGGAGAGACGAATACAACATATTCAGTCGGGGCTCCAGAAAAATCGAGGACAGTAGGTTGAGGTACTGTAGGGTTATCTAAAAACCCTGCTGGCTCCCATAACCAATCAAATCCACACGCATCTTCTCCTCCACAACTCACGCACCAAGCTACACTTTCAAAGTTCATAAATACACTTGTACAACTACCTCCTCCATCAGCTGTGTATTGCATAGAGATGCAACCATCAGGATTAGTCGCTGTGTAACTAGCACCGGCAAAATTATCTGAAATCTGACCTAATTGAGGGCCAGTAGCATTAGGGCCATCGAATATTGTGATGAAATCCCAACCCACTTCCATTTGGCCTGCAGAAAAACTTATAGACATCATAGTCCCATCTCCTATATTATCAGGACAGTAGCTAAATATAGTGTTATCAAAATCTGTATAACAGTAATCAAATGATCCGGCAGAACCTCCACATGGTGAAGGACCTCCACCAGTAAATTCGCCCAAAAGCTGAATAGGGTTTTGGCAGAACAGAAAATCAGGTCCAGCAGAAATATTAGACTGAGGTCCTTCTATTACAGTAATGTTCACTGTTGTGTCCCAAGTACACCCGAAGTTATTTGTGACTGTATATGTAAAGTCAAACTCGCCAGGATTAGGGAAGTTTAAATCGACGTAATCGGCTGCATCATCTATAAATACGACTCCCTCATCAGCTGTTGTAACCTGCCAGTAACTTGAGTCGCTATCCATTCCTATCGTAGGAGTAAATGTGGTAACTCCTGGTACAATTGCAGGATTAAAATTTATTTGCCACCCGAATAATGTACCATTATCAGCAGCCCATTGGTCGATAACATTAAATGTCCAAATTCCATTTAGCGGACATCCCACGAAGTTGCATAAATCCTCACACGGCAAGTAAGTGCCAGCTGCGATAGGGTTACCTACATCTGGATTGTTTGCATCGTCTAAAACCCACTCAGCATCCATATCCCAAGAATAATCCCAGCCTTCAACATCTACTACCCCCAAGTCATTACCTCCCAAGTCGTTTGGGGTACATCCTGTAGGGTCTGGACCACCAGAAGCTCCATTGTCCATCAGAATTACGGATGTCCCATCGGGACAAGTAATCCAGAAACTTAAATCACCGATAAACGAATGCTCGATATTAGCTGTAATCAACTCTAAATCTGCACAGTCCTCGAGCACTTGGTCTTGTTCGAAGAAGTCAATAAATAACTCCGACGTGAAAGCTACACCAGTAGCATCGGGTAAGTCGGCAAGTTCAGAGACCGCAAGTGGCGGAAGTGCTGTCCAGGTAACGCCCTGAACAGGGGCACCATTTAAAAAACCAGGCGAACCAGCACAAATAGGTGTTGTAAAGTCTGTGTTGAAAATCGGAAGGGTACTCACTAACACTTGATGAGGCTGAAGGTTAGTACTATTACATTGATTCTCATCGACAACAGTAAGGGTAACTATGTACTCTCCAGGTTCAGGGTATGAATGAGATAGGATAAGACCATCGCTAACAGCGGTTGTTTCTACCTGGCCATCTCCCCAATTCCAAACAAGTGAATCAAGAGCGAAACCGTCAGTTCCGAATGCCGATGCAGCTGAAAGAGTTACCTCATCATCGGGACATAGTCCTATGCTAATAGAACCTTCAACATCAGTAGGAAAAGGGTCTGGAGAAACTAACTCAAGTCCAGAAACAGGATAAGAACATGGAGTAACGCAACTAATTGTAGCAGCCCAACCAATATCACCACCCGTTGCATTATTGTTACAATCAAAACTGAAAGTCACACAACCCGTAGGATTATCTACCGAAGCTGTGATACTAACTCCAACAAAACTATTTCCAGTTCCTATGCCGACAAGATTTGCCCCTGTATTATCGCCATCATATGCATACAGGGCATCATTATTATTAGGGTTAGCGTTAGTTTGAAGGTCAAAACCTAGAAAATTTATCTGGACAGCATCACCAGGGACACTTGGACAAATGGTAATGGTGTTATTCGTGCATGAGTAGGGATCCTGGGCGTCAGCTGAGCCTGAGTTGTCATCCGTAAAAATCACGTTAGTGCCGCATTCGAAAACGTACGTTGCTTCCGTCCCCATTGTAATCACGATAGTTTCCTGTGCCGTGATGGAAGTAAACAACCCTAGAAATAAGAAGACAAGTGCAGAAGAAAATAATGATCTCATAGGTATAAAATTCATGCCTGCAAGATAAGTCAAGCCTCCCAATTTACATCAAAAACTAACCTCAAAGAAATACGCTATGGAGCGTATTCCTAGGGAATTAAACTGAATAAATTATGTTAGGTTGCATGTCTATCGTTCTACTGTGATAATGTCCGAATAAAGGCGCTTATCACCATTGAAATCAGTGCAAATCACAGTCCAATAGTAGTGACTACCGTTAGCAGCCATAGTGTCGTTTTCAAGGACACCATCCCATGAGTTTTCAGCATTATCAGACAAGAAAACATCATCGCCATCTTCATTAGAGATAACTAATTGCCAGCTATCAGACAGAGACAATAATCCGAATGGCATAAATGTGTCATACCTCCCATCACCGTCAGGTGAGAATCTAGCTGGTGCATTTAATATTTGTCTGTCTCCCACTTCTATAGTTTTAGACACATGGTCCTGGCAACCGAATTGATTACTCGCAATCAGATTTAACTCATACTTTCCAGGTATATATAGAATAGGAGTCTCTGTATTAATGACGTCACCATTTACTATCCAAGTGGCTGAATTAGCTGATTCCGTATTATCTATTAATATTATTTCAACTGTCTTGCCTCTCACTATTCGCGGAAACTCCCAGCTCATACTCGCCGTAGGTTGCGGATGAATTTCAACTAGGTTTTCAATTGTTTGGGTTTTAATAGAACCTATCCCCGGTGATCTTACTGAGAGTGTCACGTCAAAAACACCTGGCTTATCATAAGTGTGTGTGGGTGCAGCTTCTGAGGAGAAACTACCATCACCGAAGTTCCATAAATAACTATTAGAAGCATCCATATCCTCGACCACAAAGTCTACCTTAATCCCCACACAAGAATTAGTAGTTGATGAGGTAAATGGAGTTGCTACCTCTACGAGTTTATGCTCCTTTGCAATATTTTCCACATCTGCTTCCACGACAACTTCACGAACAGGCTCTTGAGTCTCCTCATAAATTCCTTCAACATTAGTAGCGTCAACAGTCATATGTTCAAGCTGTACTGAGACTTCGTCCTCCTTAACTTCAACGTTATCAATTACAATAGGTTGAATTTCTGACGGTGAGTCATCTATATCAAGGTCATCAGTATCCAATTCTATCGCGTCCACATCAGAAGCAACCTCATCCGATAGAATATATTCAGCTTCAACCGAATCTAGAGAATCTTCGTTAGTCATAGCTATAGATGTCTCTTCCACTAGATTGTCTTCGGAGAGGAAGGTTTGGGCAAGCCACATTGTGCCTGCTCCTATAACGACAGCAGCAGCAATAGATAGCTGAGTTGCGATTTTAGAACCTGCAACATTTAGCCCTATTGCTCCAATAGCAGCTGCAGCAGCGATACGATCCTTCATCTTGCCCCAATTAGCATTGACTTCTGGCTCGTGTCCCTCGAGAGTCTCTCTTATATTATCGTCAAAGTTTTTATCAGACATTTTCTGCTTTATTCTTAATCAAAATCTTCCGAAGGTTTCTTCTAGCCTTAGCTAAATTCGACTTCGAGGTTCCAACATTTATACCCAAATGATTTGAAATCTCATTGTGAGTCATGTTGTCAAAGACATAGAGGTTGAAAACTGCTCGATACATGGGGGACAGTTCTGCCATTGCATTCTGTACATCATGAACCGTGTAGCTTACTTCGTCTTCGTCGTGACTCGGGAATTCACCTTCATCAACAACATCATCAAACGATTTCTCACCGCCTAACACTAATCCCGTTGCCTTGCGGCGACGAATAGCATCTATCGATGTATTAACCATTATACGACGCATCCAGCCTTCAAAAGAACCTTTGAAAGTATAACCCTCAATGTTTGTAAACACTTTGAGAAACCCCTCCTGTACCACATCTTGCACAGCGTCCTTATCAGAAATGTACCGCAAGCAAACACCGAACATCAAACGATAATACCGTTCGAATATCCAACGCTGAGATTTACTCTCATTACGTCGGCATCCTTCAATGTGGGCTCGCAATTTTTCGTTTTGCATAAGACTCGCCGGTTTTATGACGCATACTTAAAATAAAGGTTGCCTCGAAAAAATTACCGGTCTTGCAATTTCGTTCAAAAGTACTAGTATCCCAAACGTACATTTGCATATGCGAATTGTTGTAGGATTATCCGGCGGAGTAGACTCTAGTGTTGCTGCACTAAGATTAGTGGAGCAAGGACATGAGGTAATAGGCTTGTTTATGCGAAATTGGCATGACGAGAGTGTAACCATTAGCGATGAATGCCCGTGGATAGACGATTCTAACGACGCTATGCTAGTGGCTGAGCAATTAGGAATTCCCTTTCAGGTAATAGACTTAAGTGTTGAGTATAGGGAGAGAATAGTGGATTATATGTTTCGCGAGTATGAAGCTGGAAGGACTCCAAATCCAGATATCCTTTGCAACAGGGAGATTAAATTCGATCTGTTTCTCAAAGCTGCACTTAAACTAGGAGCTAAAGCCGTCGCTACTGGACATTATTGCAGGAAAACAAGTGTGATTCTAGAAAATGGAGAGGAGGAGTTACAGCTTTTAGCTGGAGTAGATTCTAATAAGGACCAAAGCTATTTCCTGTGCCAACTCACACAAGAACAGTTGAAATACGCAATGTTCCCAGTAGGAGATTTATTAAAGCCAGATCTGCGTAAAATCGCTAAAGATGCTGACCTCCCCACTGCTGACAAAAAGGATAGCCAGGGTTTATGCTTTATAGGTAAGGTGAGGATCCCTGAGTTTTTACAACAAAAACTAAGTGTGAAAAAAGGTCGCATAATTGAAATCCCTGCTAATCACGAAGTATTTCGTGTACCTACAAACACGACCCTTGCAGCTTCCGCTACGCCATTTCAATTGAGTCGCGACATGGGCGACATTGTGGGCGAGCACGACGGAGCACATTTCTTCACTATAGGTCAGCGCAAAGGCCTTAATGTAGGCGGAAAGCCGGAGCCTGTATTCGTTATAAGCACTGATGTTATTGAGAATATTATTTATGTTGGTCAAGGCGAAAACCACCCTGGCTTAATCCGTAATGCGTTAATGATCTCTTCTGAGGAAACACACTGGATTCTACCTTCCCGAAAACTAGAAATAGGTCAATCTCAAGATTACTCTCTTCGATTCCGTTACCGTCAGCCATTACAAAAAGGCATCATAACGATGACAGAAGAAGGCATGTACTTAATTTTCGATACGCCACAAAAAGGAATAGCTGCTGGTCAGTTCGCTGCCTGGTATGATGGCGAAGTACTCGTGGGTTCAGGGCCGATATTTGCTTAACACGTTCGCTTAAGGAGAAATTAAATAACCTCAGATTTCCTTCTCAACTCTATAACTAGATTGAGCAGCATCTGATCTAGAAACCATTTCCGCGATAAAGCCGGCAAGGAAAAGCTGGCTACCTACTATCATTCCTGTTAAAGCAACGTAAAAGGAAGAGATCTCCGTGATGTTTTTGGCCTCTAGGCCGGAATACATAGCATAAATCTTATACCCACCTATTGCAAAAAACAGTATGGCGCTCAACACAAATGTCAACGTGCCTAACAGCCCGAACAGGTGCATCGGCTTATGAGAGAATCGCTGGACAAATACTAGAGTCATAAGGTCTAACATGCCATTCGTGAAACGCTCAACCCCGAATTTAGTAGTTCCGTATTTACGCGCTTGGTGCTCGACAACATGCTCCCCTATTTTCTCAAAACCTACATGCTTGGCGAGCAAAGGAATATACCTATGCATTTCGCCCTGCAACTTAATTGCCTTGACAACTTCGAGTTTATAGCATTTCAGGCCACAATTGAAATCATGGAGTTTAATCCCACTCATGATACGGGTCATCCAGTTATAAAGCTTCGTGGGAATAGTTTTTGTAATAGGGTCATGGCGCTTTTTCTTCCATCCACTTACTAGGTCGAAATCGTTGTCTAACAAATATTTCTCCATCACTAAAATCTCATCGGGAGAGTCTTGAAGGTCTGCGTCCATGGTAAAAACGACACTACCCGTTGCTGCTTCAAAACCCTTCTGCAAGCCAGCACTTTTGCCGTAATTACGTGCAAATTTCAATCCTCTTACATTATCAGGATACGAGATCGAAAGCTCTTCTATAACTTCCCAAGAATTATCTCTCGAACCATCATCCACGAATATCACTTCGTACTCTCTGCTTTTCAAGGCTTTATCTATCCAAGACATTAATTCGGGCAAGCTCTCTGCCTCATTAAAGAGTGGTATAACAATACTTAATTCCTTTATTCGCATGCCGGAAAGATACATCTTATCTTTGCACCTGGGGCAAGTCTCTTACGACCAGCTCCCTCTTAACCCCCCAGGGTCGGAAGACAGCAAGGGTACGAGGTTGAGCGGTGCGATAAGAATCGCTTGCCCCTTTATTTTCCTTTAAGTTCTACTCGCTCTTTTCTGATATGCGTACTATCTCTAAAATACTTATTGCTAACAGAGGAGAAATCGCTTTACGAATCATTCGTACTGCAAAAGAAATGGGTATTGCGACAGTTGCCATTCACTCAGATGTTGATAGTGACTCCCCTTTCGTGCTCGCTGCAGATGAAGCAGTATGCGTAGGGCCAGCCCCATCATCCGAGAGTTACTTACTTACAGATAAAGTTCTTAAAGCAGCCATAGATACTGGTGCTAATGCAATACATCCCGGATATGGTTTTCTCTCTGAGAACGCTGATTTCGCAGAGGCCGTAGAAGAAGCTGGCATTGCATTCATAGGCCCCCGATCAGGTGCTATTAGAACTATGGGAGATAAGCTTGCAGCTAAGGCAGCAGTACTTAAAAGAAATATTCCAATGGTGCCCGGAACTGAAGGTGCTATATCAGATCCAGAAGAAGCTGTTAGAGAAGCAGCAAAAATAGGGATGCCCTTAATTATCAAGGCTAGTGCTGGTGGAGGTGGAAAGGGAATGCGAACTGTTTACGAGAAAGAGAACGTAAAAGAAGAACTCGAAAGAGCGATATCTGAGGCAGAACGATCCTTCGGGAATGGCGCTGTATTTATGGAGAGGTTAGTTATAAAGCCTAGACATATTGAGATTCAAGTTCTAGCAGACTCACACGGTAATGTAGTTCACTTATTTGAGCGAGAATGCAGCATACAGAGGCGCCACCAAAAGGTCGTTGAAGAGGCCCCTTCTGCCCTGCTTGACACCGTGATGAGGGAGGAAATGGGGCAATGTGCAATCGAAGTTGCAAAGTGTTGTGATTACGTAGGAGCGGGAACGGTTGAGTTCTTAGTCGATGAGGATAAGAATTTCTTTTTTCTAGAAATGAACACTAGACTCCAGGTTGAACACCCAGTAACTGAGTGTATTACCGGAGTAGATTTAATTAGAGAACAAATAAAAATCGCAGAGGGACATCCTATTTCATTCTCTCAAGAAGACTTGAAAATTTCTGGGCACTCAATAGAGTTGAGAGTTTATGCAGAAGATGCTTCTGAGGGCTTTCTTCCATGTACAGGCGTTCTTTCGAAATACATCACTCCTGTAGGGCCAGGAATCAGAGTGGATGATGGAGTTGTGGAGGGTTCGGATGTAAGCATACACTATGACCCCATGCTGTCAAAGCTGATAGTGCATGCAACTACCAGGGAAGCTGCTATCGATAGAATGTTAAGTGCAATTGATCATTACGAAATTGTGGGCGTGAAAACGACACTTGATTTCGGACGGTTCGCGATTAATCACGAAGCTTTCAGGTCTGGAGTTTTCGACACCGGATTCGTTCAAGAACATTTCTCACCAGAAAAGCTAATCCGAGTACTCCCCGTTAAAGATGATGTATTTGCTGAACTAGTGACAGGATTAAAGAAGAGGATTGAAGAAGAGAATAACTCTACGGGTATAGCGGCGACAGAGCAGCGCAGTCCATGGCGCAGCAGAAAGGTTTTACGAGGCTGAAGTAAGTCGTTGTAAAATATTTGCGAGCCCTTCAACAGCACCCATTTTCAAGACTACAAGATTATCTAACTGCAAGACAGGTGGATTAGGGTCTATTAAAAATATCGGTATGCCTTGTGGAATATGCTGAAGTAGAGAAGCAGCAGGATAAACCTGTAGTGACGTGCCCACGACAATTACTATGTCTGCCTGTGAAATTTCATCTATTGCAGAGTCCATCATTGGGACAGCTTCCCCGAACCAAACAATATCAGGGCGTAGTTGCGAGCCGTACTCGCACATATCGCCAAGGTTTAACTCAGGTCCGGATAGAGTTGTTATACAATCGGGGTGAGACGAAGAGCGTGCTTTCATTAATTCTCCATGGAGATGAAGAATGTGTGTGGAGCCAGCCCTTTCGTGAAGGTCATCTACGTTTTGGGTTAAAATAACAACATCAAATAAATCCTCCAACTTGCTAATTGCAATGTGACCCGGATTAGGTTTAGCTGCAATGACGTTTCTACGCCTTTCATTGTAAAACTCAAGCACCATGTCTGGATCACGGGCGAAGGCTTCGGGTGTAGCAACGTCTTGAACGCGTATACCTTCCCATAAACCGCCGAGTCCGCGAAAAGTAGCTATACCACTTTCCGCACTCATTCCTGCTCCAGAAATAACCACCAACTTTGAACGACTGTTTTTGTGAATTTTTGATGTTTTCATACGCACTATAAATGTAATCAAAGGAGGGGTGCAATGTATCTTTGCCGACACATGTCAGACAGACAATTTATCATCTACGATTTGGAGGCGACTTGCTGGAGGAGCCCAAAACCCAGAACAGTTGAAATCATTGAGATTGGAGCTGTTAAGGTGAACAGTAAATTAGAAATTATTGATGATTTCTGCGTTTTCATCAGACCCATGCTCCACCCTAAGATCGATAGGTTTTGCACTAAGCTCACAAGCATCACGCAAGACGACGTAGAGGAAGCACCTAATTTCGTTCAAGCAATCAAAGAATTTGAGGAGTGGATGGGCGCTGATAAAACTAGAACTGCATTATTCTCTTGGGGTGATTTCGACAAAAGACAATTCCTACAGGATTCAAGACTACATAAAATAGAATTAGACTGGATTAAGTACTGGGCATGTCTCCAAAAACATTACAGCCATTTTAAAGGGTCACCTAACCAGATAGGACTTAAAAACGCTTTGAAATTAGAGGGATTAAAATTCGATGGCGTTCAACACAGAGCTATAGAAGACGCTAGAAATATGGCCGCACTATTTATCAGAGTAGCTAAACCCATGAACATCGTATGAAGGATGTTCTGTATCTCATAAAGCACCATTACAGAATGGAACTCCGCAGTTCACAAGGGATTGCAGGGTTGGTTTTATTCGCTATAGCTACTGTATTCACTGCTTTTCAGGTTATAGGGGGTCACCCCGATCCAGAGACATGGAACGCTATGGCATGGATTATTTTAATGTTTACTTCGTTTAATTCTGCCTCTAGACCTCTACCTGAAGATTTGGCTTCTGTAAGAACATACCTACACTGGGTAGTCACACCTAGGAAATTAATTATAGCAAGAACCATACATCACTCTTCAGTTCTGATAATTCTAGCTTCATTACTCCTGTTCGCAATGGGGCTCTTCCTTGGCACAGCAGAATTAACTAGTCTTTCTATACTGTGGTTTTTAGTGGGAATGATTTTAACCGGGGTAGCCCTTGCATCGACATTAACTCTTCTAGCTGCCATCTCCGCCAGAGCTGGCGCGGGATACGGTCTTACAGCCATACTGGGCCTCCCACTTATCATTCCTGTCATCCTTGTGAGCACACAGTTTGGAAGCGATATTTTATCTGGACTCACTCTAGCTCAGTCTTCGGATAACCTCTTATTTTTACTTACTCTAGCTGTGGGTTCTTCAGTTTTTGGATATGTATTATTCCCATATCTTTGGAGATCTTGATTTAGATTAAATTTTGCAATGAAATCACTCCTCAAACATTCTTGGAAATTTATCGGCATATTGCTGCTAGCTTATGTTTTCAGCATGATAATTCTAGTCCCTATGGGACCGGGACTTGAAGGAGCAGAAGTTGTTCTGAAAGAGGATGGTGAATTAGTTCTAAAGGTTGATGGATTTGCCACACATTTTGCAGCTGACGTGACTGACGAGGCGGACGCTAATAAACCCACTCGTGCTTTTTTAAAAGAGTTCGGGAGTGAGGGTAGATTTATAGAAGCGAAATCGATAACAATACAGTCGAGTCAGGCTCTAGTAATTAAATGGAATTTACCGGACACACTGCCCGTGAAGTCTTGGGGGCTTGTTATTAATACTCCTATAGATGGAACGCTGTGGATACCTAATGTGCTTTTCCACGAACCTGTAATTCATGCAGAACCCTCCTCTAGCAGCCTATTATGGACAGATATAAATAATGAAGACTTACACGAACAGCAACTCAGCTTTCACTTTCCCTACCAGCCTAGAATAGTAGAGTCTATAAGGAATTTAATGCTGCACGTGCCTATGTGGTTCACTATGTTTCTACTGATGGGAATAGGTGTTTATAATTCTATCACATCGTTAGCAAGGTATGGTGGTCAGAACCAGTTAAGAAAAGACATCAGAGCAGAAGCTGCTGTTAAAGTGGGACTGTTATTCGGGATACTGGGATTGATTACGGGAAGCCTTTGGGCTAGGTTTACATGGGGGGCTTGGTGGGTAGACGATCCTCAGCTTAACGGAGCTATGGTTACAGTGCTTGTATATTTAGGGTACATGACACTCCGTGCGACCATAAAAGACGACGAGTTGAGAAAGAAAATGTCCGCTGTATATAACATCTTCGCATTCGTAATCTTAATCGTGCTTCTTATGATACTACCTAAATACACCGAGAGCTTACATCCCGGAAAAGGTGGTAACCCAGCATTTAGCAAATATGATTTAGATAGTGCGTTAAGACTAGCCTTCTACCCTGCTGTTATAGGATGGATGCTATTAGGAACATGGATGTATTTACTCAGCGTGAGATTAGAGCGAGTAAGACGTAAAATCAGAACTAAATTAGAATACTAACATGAAATTACTTTTAGATTTAGAAGGGATATTCTTCGCTTCAGGTAAAGCGCCGGTGGTATTAGGTGTAGCTTTAATTATTCTGTTGGGGCTAGGATATTGGATGTATAAAATGGATAAGAATATTTCTGATCTTGAGGACCAAAACGACCAGCTGAAAAACTAATGAAACGATCTGACCTCATCATTCTCATCACCGTATCAGTCTTAATCGGCTTAGGGATATATAATTACTCTTCGATGAGTTCTTGGGCGAATTTTAACGAGGCCTTCGACAACTCAGGTGAAACATATAGTGTAAGCGGACTCCTGTCTCAGGACCACCCCGTAGTTTACAATCCGGAAGTGGATCCAGGTCTCACATCATTTCATATGGAAGACAAGAACGGGGAAGTAAAGGAGGTTTACTTGCAGCTAGCTAAGCCACAAGGGTTCGAGCAAAGCGAATCCATCGTATTAACGGGAAAAGCTATTGACGGAGTGTTTCACGCAACAGACATGCAAATGAAATGTCCTTCTAAGTATAACAGTGAACAACGCCTGGTTCTAGGAACTTCAGAATCATGAGTATAGGAGCATTTGAAGGTGAGTGGATTTTAGCAGCATGGGCTGGGAGATTTCTGGTGGCATTAGCTTTCACTTCCGCCCTGTTCTCTTCAGTAGCGTATATAAAAGGCTGGAAGGATATCGGAAGGCGCGCTTTTAAAGTTCACGCCGGAGCGACTTTTCTAGTCATAGGATTGTTATTCCTACTGTTCTTTGCTCATAGGTATGAATTTCAATACATCTGGAAACATCTGAATAATGAGATGCCGATGAGGTTTGTTATGAGTGCTTTCTGGGGTGGCCAAGAAGGCGGCTTCCTTCTATGGATGTTTTGGCATAACATACTAGCACTCTTCGTTTTAAGAGCTGCTGACAGATGGGAGCCTAAGGTTATGACAGTACTCGCTTCGATAGAGGCATTCCTTTCCATCATGCTGCTAGGCATCTACTTCGGAGACTTCCAATTAGGACTCGACCCATTCCTTCTCATGAGAGAGGCGCCTGAAAACATCGGACTGCCTTGGACTGGAATTAAAGATTACGCGATACAGTTTTTCCAAGACGGACAAGGCTTAAACCCACTATTACAGAACTACTGGATGACTATTCATCCGCCGACATTATTCCTCGGTTTCGCGGCTACTTCTATACCATTCGCCTATGCCATAGCCGGTCTTTGGGAGGGTGATCACAAGGGGTGGATAAAGCCAGCATTACCATGGGCATTCTTCGGAGTGGGCATACTGGGTACGGGCGTACTTATGGGGGGTGCATGGGCATATGAGGCGTTGAGCTTCGGAGGCTTTTGGGCTTGGGATCCTGTTGAGAATTCATCCCTAGTTCCCTGGATGGTACTGGTAGCTGCTGCTCACCTTATGTTAATCAATAAGAACAAAAAGAAAGCAACCGCTCTTTTCTCCACTGTGTACTTTACCCTACTAGCTTTTCTGCTAGTATTATATTCTACATTCCTAACGAAAAGCGGAGTCCTAGGCGATACCTCAGTACACAGTTTCGTCGATAGTGGAATATTACCTCAACTACTTGCATATCTACTCAGCTTCCTAGCTCTAGCTCACACATTCTTGCTAGGCACGGTCCGCAGAAGATTAATTCATATAGGCTTGTCAATACTTGCTCTATGCCTAGTATTTATAGGAGAATATGCTCTAGCTACGCTAGGCTTTCTTGTGATTCAAGGAGTGACAGCTATTATCTGTTTCCGTGGAGAGTTTAAGGACGAGTCTAATGAAGACGATTCTATATTTTCAAGGGAGTTCTGGATGTTTGTCGGATCACTTTTAGTTGTTATCGCTGCGATTCACATCACTTGGCAGACCAGCATCCCTGTCTTCAACAGATTCTTAGAGCCTTTTTCTGGCCCTCTTTCATCTGTAGGAGAATACTTTAACAGTGATTTCCTGAGAACTCTGTCTCTACATAACCTCGCTCCTGGAAAAGACTTAGACCAGGCTTACCACATCATCCAAGTACCTCTAGCCACGCTGATTTTTATGGCCATAGCTATAACACAATGGCTTAGATACAGTGGCACAAGTGCTAAAAAAGTGGCTGGCAACTTATTCCGGGCAGCAATAGATGCGGCGATTATTACAACAGCTCTGGCTATAGTGTACGACTTCCAACTCCAAGAGCTCCCTAGACTTGCATTGCTCTTCGCAACAGCTTTCGCTGCTTCATCAAATGCACATTATATCTGGTCCGTACTAAAGGGTAAAATGGACAGATGGGGATCGCCGCTCGCCCACGTAGGGTTCGCATTGACAATTTTCGGAGCAGTAATCTCCACAGCGAAGCAGGATGTTATTTCAAAAAACCAAATAGGTGATATCGCTTCGCTGAATGCCGATTTCAACAACAGGTCGGATCTGCTTTTAATGCAAGGGGACACACTCCAAATGGGTGAATATTACGTCAACTACAGAGAGCGTCACGAGGAGGGAATTCATGTGTTTTTCTCTATTGACTACTTTGAAACAGATGTAAAGACTTACAATACTGGTGATATAGTTGCCTTTGACGAAATGCTATTCTCTGCTAAAACAGACCACGGCGCTAGTGAGGAGTTCGCTTATGACATGGATGAACATTGGAATTACCTCCCCTTTCCCACAAGAACCCAGGCCTCCAAAGCCGAACGATGGATTAACGGGACTCCAGGAGAATTCCTATTCACCTTAGACCCGAGCATTCAGCTAAACGAGAGAATGGGTAATTCTCCTGAACCTGACACTAGGCACAGCCTGACATCAGATTTATACTCGCATATAAAGTGGGCCAGATTAACTCCCCCAGAGACTGATGATGAGGGATGGCTAGGAGGAAAGGAAACTGAGTTCATGGTAGGCGACTCAATGTTCATAGGCTCCGTTCTACTTTCATTAGACAGCTTATCAGTGGTCAGTGAAGAGGAAAGGCCAGAAAGAGGATTGTTAGATAGGGACATAGCTATAGTTGGATGTTTCACTTTGGAAGGCGCTGAAAATGGCGGCTCAGTCACAACTCAAGCTTCTCCACTGTACATTGTTAGGGATAACTTAATAATACCGGACATCCACGAAGTTGAAGGTTGGGGGCTGAAATTTAGGATTGACAACTTCAGCCCTGCAGATGAAAAATTAAACCTGACTATATGGGAACACGAAAGTGTGAGAACTGACTTTATCGTAATTCAAGCTATCATATTCCCATTGATAAATATCCTATGGTTTGGTTGTATTCTTATGGCAATAGGATCGTTTATGGCTGTGAGGAGTAGAATGCGGAAGAACAGACTTTCTAATGACTAACAATAGATTACGCATTAGCATTGCCGGTACAGGTAAAGTCGCTACGTCTTTGGGCTTAGCTATGCGTAAATCTGGAATTGAGATAGTTGAGGTTTGGGGACGTGACACGGACAAAGCCATGAGTTTAGCTGGGGAATTAGGCGCTACACGGATTCTCAACCCTGACGGGTTTAACACTGATGTTAATGCCGTTGCCGTACTCGTGAGCGATGACAACATAAGTGAACTGAGTTTACGCATACCGTCTAATATCGCGAAATTTCATGCTTCGGGGACAACTCCAGTGAGTGACCTAGGTTGTGAGGTGGCGGGGGTGTTTTGGCCTATAAAAAGCATTAATAAAGAGAGTGTTTGGGATGGCTTTGAAGGAGTGCCTGTGGGCATCGAAGCGACCACGGATAGCTTTTACAATCTCTTGATAAAAATCGCTGATGCGCTAGGTGCAGATAGTTTTAAGGCAGAAAGGGAAGCGAGACTGAAAATTCACTTAGCTGCTGTATTTACAGACAACTTCGCAAATCACTGCCTGACTTTATCTCAGGATATACTAGAGCAGTCTGGTCTTGACAAGGGATTGATGAAGTCTTTAGCTGAGGGATTATTGAATGGCTCTTCTGTAGGGAACTCTAAGACGAGACAGACAGGTGTAGCTATTAGAGGCGATAAATCGAGTCAAGAACGTCATTTGACATTGTTGAATCAGGATAAGAAGGCGTTTTATGAATTTATGAGTAACGAAATTGCAAAGTATCATGAACTATAAGGTCAAACTTGAGAGCATTAAATTATTTGTGTTCGATTACGATGGCGTTTTTTCTGATGGGATGGTAATTCTATTAAATGACGGCTCACAAGCTCGACAAGCTTCAACAAGGGACGGATTTGCTGTCCAATGGGCTGTTAAACAGGGGCTTACACTCGCCCTACTAACAGGCGGAGCAGAAAAGGCTGTTGAGACTAGGATGAGAAAGCTAGGAGTTGAAGAAGTGTATATGGGATGTTCCGATAAGCTGGAAGCTCTTTCCGCACTATGCACGAAGCTCGGGGTGGAAC
>Ga0308011_10000641_pt1 | contig 17948 bp, 12 predicted proteins | sample Neamet177_FD_203144 | JGI IMG/M metagenome (GOLD analysis project Ga0308011, IMG submission 203144) | Marine microbial communities from water near the shore, Antarctic Ocean - #177 | ecosystem: Environmental > Aquatic > Marine > Unclassified | place: Southern Ocean | collected 2014-07-25 | reverse complement strand
GTATCAGCATTATTTCCAATACCATCACCATCAGTATCAGTATCTTCAGAAGCATCTAATGGGAAAGCATCATTTACATCAAGCGTTCCATCATTATCATCATCAGTATCTACACAATCAGGGATACCATCACCATCAGTATCTGTTGCAATTGAAAGAGGATCTAAAGGATCAGAACCACAAGCAATTTCATCAGCATCTGTCATTCCATCACCATCATCATCCGTATCAGCATTATTTCCAATACCATCACCATCAGTATCAGTATCTTCAGAAGCATCTAATGGGAAAGCATCATTTACATCAAGCGTTCCATCATTATCATCATCAGTATCTACACAATCAGGGATACCATCACCATCAGTATCTGTTGCAATTGAAAGAGGATCTAAAGGATCAGAACCACAAGCAATTTCATCAGCATCTGATATACCATCTCCATCAGAATCAAGGTCTAAATAGTTAGGTGTTCCATCACCATCAGTATCAGTAGTACCTTCAACAGAATCATCAATTCCATCACCATCAGAATCAGTATCTAAAGAATTAGGAATACCATCTCCATCAGTATCTGCACAATCTCCAATTAAACTCTGATAAAAGGATGCTGATACTTCTCCGACATGAGTGCTATTTCCTGTACCACCATTACCGTTGTATTGATTATTACCGAACATACTTGCATCTGTAGAAAAGAACACATATCCCTCATTTTGTGGATTTGCAGCATTGAAAGGAATCATTGCAGCTGCAGCTTGTGTTGGATTACTTATCGAATACATGATAACATTTTCATTCGCTATACCAGCTAATGCAGTGTAAGCAATAAAAGTAATAGGATCCCAAACAAATTGTGAAGCATAAGGATTTGCTGTATTCAATGATAATGTCTCAGTACCAGTTATATTTGTTCCTAAACTTGCACCTGTTAAACCAAGGGTAGTATTTAAAACATCTACAAAATTGTCTTTATTATCCTGGGAACAGGGTCCACAAAAATCTGTGAAAAACGCAAAACTCTTGCTTGAGTTTGTTGCAATTGCGGTGTTAATGGCATCATAATCAGATTGATCAATTTGGGCAAACACAGCTACAATTACGATAAAATCATATCCATCATAAAACCCTGCTGCTGGCGCCACACCATCATTTAATGTTTGTGAAACTGTAACTGTAGAATTTAAAGGCGTACTCTGCTGAAATTCAAAAACTAGATTATTAACAAGTGTTGGGCCTGGATTAGCTGTTTCTAAAGTTGTTACGATTAGAATATTAATAGGTAAAATGCACTCTACAGAATCTGGTATTCCATCTCCATCATCATCTGTATCTGCACAATCAGAGATGCCATCACCATCTGTATCTGTTGTAGCTGCAGTTGAACTAGCATCTAACGGATCAGAACCACAAGCTGTTTCATCTGTATCTGTCATTCCATCACCATCATCATCTGTATCAGTATTATTTCCAGTACCGTCTCCATCTGTATCAGTATCTTCAGAAGCGTCTAATGGGAAAGCATCATTTACATCAAGCGTTCCATCATTATCATCATCAGTATCTACACAGTCAAGGATACCATCATTATCAGTATCTAAAGCAGTAGAAGTAGCGTCTAACGGGTCAGAGCCACAAGTAACTTCATCTTCATCTGATACGCCATCTCCATCAGAATCAGTATCTAAATAGTTAGGTGTTCCGTCACCATCAGTATCAGTAATACCTTCAACAGAATCATCAATTCCATCACCATCAGAATCAGTGTCTAAATAGTTTGGGATACCATCACCATCAATATCATCAGTACCCTCTACAGAATCATCAATTCCATCATTATCAGAATCAGTGTCTAAGGAATTAGGTATTCCATCACCATCAGAATCAGTTAAACAACTGCTTGAGGGAACATTAAATGAAACTTCATCAATTAAGTTTCCAGAAGAAGGACTATAACTACTTAATCCCTCAAAAAAGAATGTTGTTGAAGTTTGACCTGCAGGGACTAAATATACACCTGAATAAAATTTCCATATTCCAGACTCACCATTTTCTGTATGTAAAGTTGTTGCTGTAGCAATACTTGCACCAGCTTTGACATATATTGTTTCAGTATCTCCACTGTTTGTAGATCTTTTCCTGTGATATGTAGACCAAATAATATACTCGCCTGGTGTTGTTACCATTGTTTGATAAAGTGCAGAATTTTCAGTTGCATTGATTTCTGCTAAAAAGGGTCCTTCTTGTGAAGTTACGCCCAGATTACCTGTATTCCATATTTCTAACAGTGAATCAGTTGCTGTAGTACTCCATCCTGGTACATTTGACATGTTTATTAGACCTGAACCTGGAGAAAGATCAAAACCACCATTTATAAACACAGTTGGGTTCCCACATTCAATAGCATCAAGTATACCATCATTATCATCATCTGGATCAAAATGATCAGATACGCCATCACCATCAGCATCTTCAAATACGATAGGATCTGAACCTAACATAATCTCATCACCATCACTAAGTCCATCTCCATCAGAATCAGAGTTTAGTGGGTCTGTTCCAAGTGCTGCTTCTGCTCCATTTGATAATCCATCACCATCATCATCAGAAAATGGAGAACTAGCTGCTTGACAATTAGCGCCATCTAATCCACTTACGGGCATAAAATCAGCAACCTTAGTAGCTGTAGGACTTGCAGTTAAGTAATCTGTAATCTCATAAATATTTCCCGTAGCATTATTTATTACATAAAATTTGGAATTATTATCTGTAGCAAAAGAAGCTCCAAAAGGAACACCTTCACCACTTTCCCAAGTCCCAGGAATAGAGATGGCGTTTACCGTTAAAGTAGTAAGATTATATGAAATTAAATTAGTACCTACGACACCTAAAAGGTATTCATTTGTACCATCTGTTATATACGAAAGGTCGGAAACTAATGCTGGACTACCACTACCAGTAGTGAAGTTAACAGTTGTTTCTGTCATATTATTTAAGTCAATCTTTCCTAATTGTGAAGGAGTACCTGTACTAGTCCAATAATTTCTACTTAAATCTATTTCTCCTGAAGAAGAATAAGTCAATGAGGAAGTCCCTACTATTTCATGGAGCACTCCATTTAAATCATAGTAATTTAATACATTTCCAGTTCCGCTTTTTAGTACGAAAATTAAATCTGTACTTTGGTCATATGCTGATCCATTATAGGTACCGGTAGCAGTTGTTCCAACTTGAACATTTACACCAGAATACAAATCCATATTAAAAAGACTGCTTGTGCCTCCTAGAGATGTTACTAAATAAAAATCAGAAGTACAACCAAAATTTACAGCAGGCACATTAACATCTGCTGCAGTTTCATAAATGTCATCAATTCCATCACCATCAGTATCCTGTGCGATTAAACTAAAAGAGAACACAATTCCAAATCCAAACAATAATATCTTTTTCATGTTGTATATTTTTTTGCAAATCTAACAATTAAAATTAGTCTATATATATATAGTATGATTTTGATTAAACTCGTTATTTGATAGTCCGTATTGTTTGTCTTACTGTTTGTGCCCCTCTGTTATCTGTTCGCACTATATTGTTGCCATTACCATAATAAATTAGTGCTACGTAATATTTTTCTAAAAAAGTTAGAACTTAGGATCGTAAGGCCCACGAAAGTGAGATTATTTTATGTAAAGCTAAATAGTATTGTTTTTATTATTCTTTGTTGAAACATTATTCTTCTGATATATTAAATACAATAATGTCAACAATCCACTTGCCAGCAATACATTTGTCAAATTCAAATTTGATTGAGGAACTAATACTTGGTTAATTGGTGGACCAAATAGCTTATTAATTAATTCTTTTTCCATAATTATATTTTTTAGTTAATATTCTAAACAGATTATCGTCTACTCTAGAAAATGTAATCCGTCAGACCAAAGTGGACTGTTTAGTGTAAAATTCTAGTATATGGTTTTTGTTAATTTTAACCCTTTAAATTTAATAAAAATGAAAGACAAAGAAAACGCAATGAAGTTCATTAAGGAACTAAAAAGAAAGACAAGAAAGAGATACAACTCTGAGGAGAAAATAGCAGTTGTATTGGCAGGATTTAAACAAGAAGAATCCATAGCGCAGATATGTAGAAATCATGGGATAACTCCTGCGACTTACTACAAATGGTCTAAGGATTTTATGGAAGCAGGGAAACACAGATTGCAAGGAGATACCCTAAGAGAGGCAAATACCTCAGAAGTAAAAACATTAAAGAGAGAAAATGAAGAACTTACTCATATGTTTAAAGAAGTAAGTTTGGAGCTCAGAGTTTTGAAAAAAAACAACACTTCAGAGAAATAGGTATGAAATATAGAAGATATAAACAAACAGAAAAAATGGAGATTATTAAATTAGTAGAGGGTTCAGAACTTGGAGTAAAACCTACTCTTAAGGAACTGAATATTCACTCCAGCACATTCTATAAATGGTACGGTAGGTATACTGAAAATGGTTTTGACGGACTTGCCCCAAAAGAAAGAAAAAGAAGTAAGTTTTGGAATAAAATCCCCAATAATCTGATTGACAAAACAGTTAAAATTGCATTGGAAAGACCTGAACTATCACCAAGAGAATTAGCTGCTCACATAACGGATGAGAGAGGATATTTTATATCTGAATCTTCTGTTTACAGAATACTAAAAAGAAGAGGATTGATAACTACTCCAACTCATATTGTAATGGCTGCAGCCAAAAAGTTCAAGGATCAGCCCTCAAGAGTTCATCAGCAATGGCAGACTGATTTTACCTACTTTAAAATCAAGAGTTATGGTTGGTTTTATTTATCCACTATTATGGATGATTACTCCAGGTATATTGTGAGTTGGGAACTCTGTGAAAGGATGAAAACTGAAGATGTGAAAAGAAGTATTGATGCTGCAATTTTCAATGCAAATCTAGATGAAAAAGAACTTCCAAGATTATTATCTGATAATGGAAGTTGTTATATTTCTCATGAGTTAAAATCCTATTTATCAGACATAGGAATGGGGCATGTTAGAGGAAAACCTAATCACCCACAAACTCAAGGAAAGATAGAAAGGTATCACAGATCTATGAAGAATATTATCAAACTACATCATTATTACAGTCCATCTGAGTTAGAATTAGCGATAAAGGATTGGGTCGAGTATTACAATAATGAGCGATATCACGAATCTTTGAGCAATGTAACTCCCTCAGATGTGTATTTTGGAAGAGAAGAAATAATCCTTCAAAAAAGGAAGGAAACAAAGCTAAAAACAATACAAAAAAGAAGACAAGAATATATACAACAAAAGCTGAAATCAGCATAATTATGAAAAGCGAAAACTATTTACTAACTTTACACAAAATTATTCCACTTTGGTATGAAGACGTACAAATATAGTTACAGCTATGAAATTGTAGACTACATTTCTATGGATGGCTATACAAGATTTTAAATCATTTTAAACTATAAAGTATGTAGTTTTGATTAGTAAATCAATATGTTAAAAAGGAAAACAAAGAAATATTAGCAGTATATTTGTTAAGTTGTTTGATTTTTTATATTTAATAAATTATAAATCATTCTCACTCCCTTCAACTGTACTTAAATTTCCATTCGTATAAAGTTGTAATTTTAATGAATATGTTCCATAATACCCATCTTCAAATTCACAATCAAAGTACTTGTCTGACTTACCTACTCCTTTATCTTTAAGAAAATTTCCTTTTGCTACACCGCCTTTAAAGTTAGCATTAGAAGACCAATCATCTCCATAAAGATAAAAGAACTTGTATTTACCATAAGGGATACCAGTTAGAGAAAACTTTGTATTCGCTCTAATATATTCATTCCTTACCATCCTTCCTGAATATACATCTTTAAACATAATAACAATATCCTTTTTTAATGGAGCTGTAACTTCTATAGTATTATCTGTAGAGTTATTATAAATTCCTTTTCCATAATAAATATTGTATGGTGAGAATCCGCTTTCTGGCCTTTCAAAAACATAAACATCATTGCTTTCAACAGATTCATTTACAGGGTAGGGATTGTCATTATTTTTAGATGAAGTATCTGAAGAATTGCACTTATTCAAAACAATAAATATAACAATTACTGTTAGTATTCTGAAAATATTTTTATTTAAAAAATCCAAATTATGATAACAAAAAACTTACCAATCAATATGTGAAGTATTTGGATCATCAAATACTTGCTGTACTTTCTCACAAAATGACATTCCTAGATAATTATTCCAGAATTTATCATCACTCTCAACAATTTTCCAACTAACAATTCCAATCACTTCACCAGTAACTTTATCAATTACCGGCCCTCCACTATAACCTTTAAATATTTCATCTATAATAAAAAGAGTGCTATCTTCTTCTAGATCATAGTTAACAACTGAATTAGTATTATCAATAGATTGAGTTTGCACAATTGCAGGGTAACCAATAATTTTAACATCTGGATTATACAAAGAGGGATCTTCTATCATCCCAGATACCTTAAGAGGCTTAATATCAACACTTTTAACGAGTTTAAGTACAGCAAAATCATCTTTTTCATCTAAAGGAAGATAAATCACAGTTGCTTTTAAATTATTATATCCTGGGGTTTTTACTTTATCAAAATTCAAAGTAACAGTCTCACCTTTTGCAAGATCATCAACACAATGCCTAGCTGTTAATAAAATACCATTTTTACTTACTAAAAATGCAGTCCCAATCGAACCTGAATCAGTTATTAACTTACAAGTCGCCATTCTATCTCCTGTTATCTTTTCGGGTGAGTTAATATAACCATAATCAAAAAGCAAAAAGATTAACGGAAAGCCCAATAATAATATCGTAAAAATACTCTTTTGCTTTTTTATTTTTTGTCTAATAATACTATTAGATTTTTCTCTTTTAGATTCTCCTATATAATTTATCATGATATTATTTTATTTAGTTGTTCTCTGTTTAAATATGGAGATTTTTTAATAAAGTACGTATTTTCATTAGCCTTATCCTCCCTCGCTAGAATTCTTTTTACATGATCTTTAACTAAAGGTATTGAATTAATGTGGTTTAATGGTTTAAATAACTTATCATCTTCATTAGTAGTAGTTGCATATTCTTGATATAAAACTATAACATCATTTAGACCAACTAGGTCAACAGAATTATCATTTATTGCACTAATTTCATACTCTTCAAATAATTTATTGAATTTATTACTATCACTCGTAACTACAATTAATTTAGATTTTGAATCATCACCAGTAGTAAAATCACTATTAATTCCAAACATAGCAGGAATAGATCTTTTAATTATATTATGATTTGAAATAAATAAATTATTTAACTGCAAATTTTCGTTGTTTTCTCTAGAATCAATCCTTTTGATTATTTCAATAAGACTACTTGAAAATAAATCTTGTTCGTTAATAAAGCTTACTGAATTATCAATAATTTTTCTGTATAGTAATTCAAAATCTTGTTGAACAAAACTCCAGATAGAAGAAGTAAATAATTGACTAAATCCAATCTTTACATCTGATCTTTCATATTTATCCAAAGCATTCTGCAGATCACTTTCCATATTACCTGTTTCAAACAACATTTTAAATGAAGTAGAATATTTCTCTAAACTTGCTTCAAGTGAATTTCTTCTTTTGTGTAAAGTCATCCTAGAATCATCTCCATTAGATAACTCATTGTAGGCACTTACAAGTTCTGATATAAGAGGAATAGAAGGTAAAGTGCTACCCTTTAAAGACTTTGTTAATTTATTTGATAATAATTGATCTTTTAACTTCTGTAATTCTGGAATAATTATCTGAAGTTTTAAGACCTCTTTTAATTGCACCATTATAAAATTATAATATTTGTTCTTAGTAAATGTTAAATCAAAATCCAATTTATGTTTAAATAGCTCATCTATTTTCAATCCAAGAAAATTATCCCAATTATTTTCATTACCATTTAAATTATATCTCTCCTCATAGAAGCTAATTAATTCATCAATATAGGAAGAGATCTTTTCAATATGTATTCTTGTAATAATTAAGTTCTTGTATTTTTCTGTAATATCTTCTGCGTAATCATTAAGGCTATCAATCATAGAGTTCCGGAAAATTGATTTATTGCTGCTTAACAATCCATAATATGAATTCGTATTGACAGTATTGAATTTATTATGAATCGCTCCCTTATCATCTTTTTGCAGTTGACCGGAAATTATTTGCTCAACAGTATTTTGTAAATCATCTGCTAACAACAAACCTTCAGGAGTTGTAATATTATCAAATATAGAGAGCGAATCTTCTAGCATATTCTCAAAATCATCAACTGAGTGCCTTTGAAATATTTTTTTTTGCGACTCAATTGGTTTCTTGGACCCAGTTTTAGTAATAAAATTCTCTGAATCAACTATTGAATTAATTAGAGAAGAGCTTATTTTAATAGATAACAATTCTTTTAATTGTGCTTTAGGATATTGAATCATCTTAAAACCAAAAGAATTATAAGTCCCTAAATTACCAGCGCCAATTTGATCAATTCTTCTTCTAGCTAAGGATTCTTCAAACAAACCTTCAGCAGTACTATCTGTATTAAGTATAGACATTAAAACTTTCATTCCAGCTACTTTTATTAATTCGCCTAACTCTCTAACAGATGCATTTCCATTTGAAAAATCTTGTGAAACGAATTGAACTAGTTGATAAGGTGGAGATGTATAAGTCTTTTCAGGAGTTCCATCTGGCCACTTAATTGTAAATTTATTATTTATGTCTGAGAAATGATCTAAAGCTGTTAAAGCCGAAAAAGTATTTTCATGAAGAGCTTTGTCATTAGCAAAAGATGCAGCATTTGGCAATAATAATAAAGCTTGCATGTTACTTTTACATTGCGGAAGAATATCTTGTAAAAGATACGCAAGGTCAAGGCAAATTCCTGAACCCGTCCCACCAGTCACACTCCCAACAACATAGATGAATGTCTCAGCATCACCATTAATTGAATTAAATTTATTAAGTATTTCAGTTTTTAAATTATTAAAATTAGAAGCCTTCCATATTGATAATCTTCCAAATGAAGGCATCCCACCAGCACCAATTGTACCTTGTTCCAAATACTCAATTGGCGGAATCCAGTCAGATTTTATATTATCATTCTTTATGAGTTGTCTTACATCAACATTAATATTAGTAAAATCACACATAATTGGATTAATTTCACTCTTTCCACCAGCAGTAGATTTTGAACCATTAGAAACATCAGTTTCAATATATAAGTATTCTACATTTCTTCCTGGCTTATTTCTACCAGTAAATTCATAATGATATTGCTGAGCTTCTTCTATGACCCTAAGGCCAGTTGTACCAAGACCTATAATTAAAGTTTTTTTAGCCATTTTATAATATATTTAAGATTGATTTTTTAGTTTTAGAATAAATAAATATCAAAATTACATTAGCAATAATGAAAGGAGCTAGCTGTAAATAAATATTTACAAGATCAAAAACAAAACCCCATTCTATATTAGTCATACTATTGTTATACAGTAAATAATACCAATACCCATTAAGTAATAAGGTAGATGTATTAATTGCAAATATTTTTGAAAACTGGTAATTTAGATAAAAATTATCTAAGACATCCTGATCCTTAAAGAACCTTAGTCTTATAAATAGCATTAGCAATAAATAATAAGATACCAATGTCACTAATGGTATAAAGATAAACTTACCCATTAATAGCATTTCATTAGATGTTGTAAGTTGTAAAAATATTTCTTTCATTGCATTCATTTTTTATTTTCGTTCATAAATTAAGTCACCAGGAGTGACATTGTGTAAATATTTAAATACCCTTGCAAGTATTATTATTGAAGGAATAAATACCATCAAGAGAACTAATATCCACCAATCAAGATTCACATAAGTAAAATTATCAATTGCTAATCCTTCTTTGAGATTGAAATACCTTAAAGCATATGGACCAATTAATTCTGTGCTAATGTAAGCAATTATAAAAGAAGCACCTACAAGTAACAAAGTGATACCGGAATAAAGACCAATAATATAATTATTAGATAATCCGAAGGCTTTTAAAGTACCTAAACTTCTTTTGTTAGAGTTTAAATGAGAAATTAAAATATTTACAATAAATAAGACAATTGATGAAATAGTAAAAAGAAAAAGAGCCCAGTATAACAAATTAGTGATAGAGTCAAAAAACTCAATATTCTTTTTTTCTTCAATCTTACTTTTTTCTATTAAAATATCAAAATCACTTTTAATCCTATCTGCAAAAATTTCAATCTTTGATAAATCTTTTAAATGAAAAGTAAAATAATCAACATCAAAACGATCAGCTTTATTTGAAATTTTTCTTATATCATAAACTTTAATAGCCCTTTCAAAATTTATTATAGCATTCGCATCTTGGCTTTCAACCATTATACCTTTTTTGTAACAATTAGCACTTAACTTCTGCGATACCTCAATCATAGTAAATGAAGAATCAATACCTGATGGAATTGAATCTACATTTGGCAAGAAATATGTAGTTGTTCCTTTATAATGTTTTGCTTTAAAAACCTCAGATGAAGGTGTACTTGGAGAGGAATTAGAAACACAGTTTAAAAAGTTTTTAGAAAAAGCAAACTTACAATTATTTCTTAATTCCTCAACAACTTCAGCAACTGGAAGCTTTACATATTCATTTTTTATCTCAATCTCTACAAAAGCTATTTTCCTCCAAGAAGAATCATCAATGAATCCAAAATCCTCAAAAAGCTCTTTTGTTAATATCAAACCAAAACCAACATCTGAAAAGGTACTTTTAGTTAATAATTTCTTATTTACACCTGACTTTGATTTAATATTTTTATAAAATAAATCACCTTCTGTAAGTAACATTCCTAGTGGAGGCATATCATCTTTAATTTCAATATTTTCAATTTTAATATTAAACCTTTTATTGGTTCCTTTTGAAAATTGTGGAGATAAACTCAAAGTACTATCATTAATTAAATCTCTAGCATTATCAATATTAAATTCCTTAACATTTAATTTATCGATTTGTGGCTTTTCTACATCAATAAACTTAATATAAGGATCTTGCATCTTCTTTTTAAGTAGTTCACTTGAGCTATTAGCAACTCCAAGCACTAAAAGTGAAATAAAGAATATAACTGTTAAAATAATAACTCTACTACCATTTTTACCAATTACTGATCGCGTTTCAGGCGCACCAATTTCATTAATAAAGTCTTTAATTTTCATGCTATATTTTTTTAGGTATAAACTTTGATCTAATTTCAGATCTAACTTTCTCTAAAGTTTTATCTTCAGATGCATTAGTCCATGTATTGTCATTTTTAGAATAAATTGAATTAGTATTAATTATACCATAGTAATTCTCTTCACCATTAATTAGCTCACACTTTTTATCAATAAGGACTATTTTAGTGGCAAATTTTAAGGCCAATTCTATATCATGTGTAACTATGATAGCCGTTTTATCACTTCCTAATTTTTCATCAAGATAGATCATTAATTTTTCTGCATTATACCAATCCAAATTTCCGGTAGGTTCATCAGCAAACAATATCTCCTTATTTGCTATTATGGCTCTAGCAAAAGCAACTCTTTGCTTTTGACCTCCTGACATCTCTAAAATATTAAAATCTTCCCCATTTTTAATGTTTAAATCAGAAAGCAATTCCCCTACTAATACGGCAGCTTTCCGTTTCAAACTACTAATCTCATGTTCACCATTTATAATAGCTCCTGATATGATATTTTGATAACCCGTCATTGAGCCAAAAAGATTATTATCTTGAAAAATGAAACTAAAATTTTCATTTCTTTTCTTTTTCAATTCCGCCTCTCCTTTATCCCAAATATCTATAAAACTTTCCCCTAAAAAGTCAAAAACAGAATTGCTATCTGCTTGAATAGTATTATTCATTAAACCTAAAGATTCTAGTATTGTACTTTTTCCAACACCAGAAGGGCCAATAAAAAAAACTCTTTCTCCATTTTCAATTTGAAGTTGCTCAATCTCAAGTACAGGCCTAACTGAAGTTGAATACGAACAACTTAAGTTCTTAATGTTATAAATCATATTATTCTTCACCTCTAGGAATTACAGAAAAAGGTATCCAATAGAAAGTTTGCGATCCACTTCTGTATTCTGTATATTTAAGATCCTTATCTCTTGGAAAATTAATAAAAGCCTCTGTCTGTCCCTTAAAATTTTCTAAGAAAATTTCAAATTCATCACTAGAAATGTTATCCGTTAATAAATCTTTAATTTGTCTTGTATTTAAAGAACTTCTATTTGAAAAAGGTATGTTTAATATAATCTCCCATGTTTCATCAAAAGTCCATTTCTTAATTTCTTCTTCAGGTGTATTTTCACCAACTAAACCTTTAATTAAAGAAATTAAAGTCTTATAAAATTTATCCCTTGCATTTTGACCAGATCCTGTAATATATGCTAATTCACCAAGTCTTTCATCTAATTTTGCCTTATAGGTAGTTGACATATAAGCTACAGAATTAAACACCTCATCATTACCCAATTTCATATGAGTATAACCAGAGATTGAAATTTGACCCTGATCAACAAATAATTGACATTGTTCATCAGTAAGATTAAGTAATCTGCAAATATCATCAGTTTCTCCATCAAAAATTGGCCCATCCTCATCAATCTCCACTCCTTTCTCTTTAGGATCACAATCATTTGTTATTAAACAATTGAATATTTCCTTTTGCTCATCTAACAACTTCATGTAATTTAGAAATGAGTTGACAAGGTTATTTCTAAATGTTTTTACCGACATAGGATTCCCTGGAATTGCATGGTTAAACACACCAAATAATGGTTTAGTTTTTTCAGATTTGAAGCCTGAGAATCCTAAATTATATGAATTCGGAGTAGTCCCTTTATATAACCTTACACCCAGCCCATTAGAGTTATGTAATTTGTCAATAAACTTTTTAGCAGAAGCTTTAATATAACTTCTACTATCACTTGAAAAATTTGAGTATGCAGGAGCAGCCCTTCCTGATAAAAAATTAACTTGAAAAGAGATTAGATTAATTCTTTTTTTAGCTATCAAATCAATAACCGATTCTTTTGTTAAATTATTTTTATCGTTCTTACGATCACCTGCATCACCTACTAAAACAATAATATTAGATTGACCATTTACAAAGCCTGCACGCTTTATAGCTTCTGTCATTCCATAATAATGTGCCTCAGCATGTTCTGGATTTTTTGATGAATAATCAATCTTTCTTAATTTTTCAACTACTCCTCTATAGTCATCATTTAAAGGAATAATCTCAAACTTTCTGTTACCATCCGCATAATCCCTATAAATTGCCAGTCCCCACTTCATTGTTTGTTTACCATCTATCTGCCTTTCATTTATAATTTTTTCAATACTCTTAGCAACTACTGGACCATACCTTCTCATACTTGATGTCCCATCAATTACAATTAAAGCATTTACAGTATTAGCCAGTTTATTTATTGAATCTAATTGATGCCTTAGTTTAGCTCTTTGACACTCAGCATCACATTCACCTCCAACACCATCTTCTAAATCACCTAATTGCGCTATAACAGCTATTTTCTTTCTCGCATTTCCATTGTTATCCCAAGGCATTACAGGGTACCTCATTTCGAGACCCAACATCCTTCTTTTCTTAAGTTTTACTTCTTTAAGAATTGTTTCTTGAGAAATATTTTGACCATTAGAGAGAAAAGTAGTTAAATCATATGTATTTAAAAAAACATAAGCTGATTTAGATGATCCATCATGATTTTTACCGATTAATTGAGCTTTTCTTCCTGATACAGGCTCAAGACAAACCCTAGTGTCCCAAGCTGTAGTTTTAAACTGATGTATCCAACCATAAACCTCACTTGATTGACTGATTTTATCTGATGCAGCAAGAAGAACTGCTGATGTTGTCTCTTTTATAACAAATAATATTTTAAATTTATCTGCTTTCTTTCTTGTTTCATATTTCTTTAATAGATTTCCATTTTGCACTTCAGGATTACTAAAATAATGTTTATCATCAAAAATTCTATTATTAACTTTATCAGGATCAAAATCAGATGCAGACATTAATACCATCTTCTTTTTTGGTGCGCCATTATCAGATAAGACTGGGTATTTAGAAAGTACCAGCTTAGTTGCCTCTATCCAACCAATATTTTCATCTACCTTATGGCCACTAATACCACTAGTATTTACAGTAACAAGATGAATCCAATTACCATCTACCTTATCAACAAAATAGCGACCCATATAAGGAAGTCTACCCTTAACCTCAGTACCATAAGCATCATAAAACACTTCATTATCTTTTCTATCGCTATATACAGCCCATGCCAAATCAGATGTTGATTCCATATAACTTGAAACTAATTTTACTCCCTCATTGATCTGAGTAATAAATTTACTTTTGGGATAAGTATTAAAAACATCTGGCACTGGCTTTAAACCATTTGGTTTTACTTTACTTGCAGATAGATTCTGAGCAACTGCAATACTTCCAAATATTATTTGAAAAATCAGTACGAGTACAAAGATCTTGTTTATTTTTTTAATCATTTTAATATCGGTTTATTTTTATGTTTAATCTTTTATTTTTTATCTCATCTATACTTTCAGTATATTGCTCTTTTTCTTTAGGATAATCTAAGTGAATAGTGCAATTAAATCTTTCATCTGTTAATTTCAGATCTACAATAAGACGTTCAATTACTTTAGTATAGATTTTTTTAAGAACAAATGTTGATGCATTTAGAAAAAGATGAAGGTCTATAGGAATAATTTGTTTATTCCTATTATCAATAAATTTAATAAGTTCATTGTTATAAATTTCAGTGGATATTGCCTTAAAAACTACTTGGGGCCTTTGTGTCTGTCGTTCCTTAAGACAAATAGAACTAAGGTCATCAAGGAGGTTATCATTCTCTAAATCGTACAATTTATAATTTAACTTCCCATCTTTATTCGCATCTCCCATAATAAGGAAACCTATATCATTGCTTTCTTCAATTACCTTTTCAACTTCAGAAGCAAGTTTTGATGCTCTATTAACAGAAATAGAGTTATCAATGTAGATGATAGTCTCTACTTCTTGTGAAAAAACAAAATTTGTTATAATCAGGAATATTAGGGTATATATATATTTCATATTATAGAGAGAGGTCAAAAGTGATAAATGAAGCATTACATCCTTGTGAGGCAGCCTTAACATTAGATATATTTGGTTGTAAGTCACTTAGAATTACAGAATCTAATTCAGACATTAAAATCCAAAATGAAACACTATTTCCATTAAGTATCACCATCTGAGAATCTGTTACATATTGTGAAAGTCGATTATAAATAAGCTGAGCACTATTCACATCACCACTCTTTACTAAATTGATTATGTTTAATAAGTCCGATTTGAAAGAGTCTGGGCTTATACCACTATTCTTAGTGCTTTTCTTATTTAAATCATCTATCACTTTTTGTTTATTAAAATCTTTATACTGCACTTCTTTATTTTTAAATCCTTTAGGGTAATACCATATATCCAAGTTTTTAATAGTTACTCCATCAGGATTAAAACTACTAGAAGTTTGATAATCACCATTCTTTCCATTAATAGAAATATAGGCATTACCATTTCCGTCAAGAACTGGAACCACAATCTTACAAATAGATGAATTATAGCTGACATTTCCAAGTTCAACATTAGGCATACACTCTCCAACTTGTTTAGTTGGATTAACTCCTGCTATAGATTTAACGCCAGTAAACATACCTGTTAAACTTGATAAACCTGAACTACTAGAAGTTTCATAAGTAATAGTTAACTCACCTGAACTACAAATTTCAATTATATTATCACGAACCTCTACTCTGTATGTATTTCCATTTTCACTTTCAATAGTAGCTCTAAGGTCTAAAAAAGAGTATATAGATGAGTTGTAAGCAACAATATTATTATTACTGTCTATAAGATGAACAGTACACTGATTTGTAGGATTATTTGGTGCAAATTGCAATGAATAAATATTAGGCTGATCAACTGGTGGAATAGGGGGTTTAGGTTTAAAGATAATGAATATTAATATCAGAGCAATCACTGCTGCAATAAGTTTATTTTCTTTAACCCATTCTTTTGGCTTATCAAGCCAACCCCCACCACTTCCATTCTTAAATGGGATAAAACTATTGCTTTCGCATTCAGGGCATTCTGTTGAATAAGATGAGCCTTCAAAAACATGCTCACAATCATTACATTTATATTTCATTACTTTTATTTATTTTTTAAAATTTACGATTCACACTAATTCCTAGTGAAAATCTTCCTCTCATCTGTATTTTATCTGAAAAGCTTACAAAGCTATTAAAATCATTATTATCTGGGCTGATTTGCTCAGAAGTTTTATCAAACCAGGTGTTAGTATTTCCTTTATATACTCCAAAGATGTTTACTCCTATACCAATAGAAATAGGTAAACTATAACTAACACCAATTTCATATAAAGTCCCTAACTCTTGGTTAAACTCAATATTTTCTTCTACATCCCACTCCTTATACCCTAAGTCTAAGACACTCTCAACTCCATTAATACTATAATTTATTGGCTCGTCAATTTCAATATTAAAATCTTCAAATACTCCTGAGTATTTAGCAGATGCAGATCTTTCAGATTTTAGTGCATTATCATTATACAAATTTATACTGCCAAATAAAGACAATCCTTTAATTTTATTAATATTATATTTTACTGTAAAAAACAATATTTTTTGATCTAAAGTTAAGGTCTCATCAAAATTAGATACTAGATTTTTTCTAAGATAAGTATTTTGATTATTTAATATTGGATTTTCTAATACAGAAATATTCTCATAACTATTTAACTGAAATCTAGTTGAAGAGTTCAAGAACTGTCCCTTTAAACCCAAAAATATATCATTTTTAAACTTATATAAATCAACAGAAACTGAAAAGTTTGTTGATTCACTATGTTCTACAGAAGAAGGTTGGATGCTAATTCCAAATTCTAACATATTAGCATTATCACTAACCAATTGTGAATACATTCCAGTAACATTTATTTTTTCATTATAAACTAGGCTTCTAACAATCGAATTTTCCACTTTAACCAGGTTTGGCTTTCTAAATCCAGATATTTTATATTTATCTATTTTTAAGTTTTTTGAATCTATAAAATATTTAACATTATCTCCTCTTGCAAAAAGAGTAGTGTCATCAAACCTTACTTCTTCCATTAATTGCTTTGTTCCAAATAACTCCTTCTTATAAGGAACATAAACATTAACAAATTTCAAATCATTTACAATCTGAATTCTATTAATAATACATTTTTCATATTCTGAATTAAGACTATATATAAATTTAAATCTAAATACATCATCACTAGAATATCTTACCTTTTGAGTAATTTCATCATTTTTACCTTTTGAAACTACAATATTAAAATCTTTTCTTAATCTATCAGACCACATTGCAGATAAAACTGTTTTTCTAACTTTAACAATGACATAACCGCTATCAACAGTAACTGGATTATAGGACTCCCAATCCAACACCTCTGTCTCAATATTATACAATTTAATACCCTTCATCAACTTAATCCAGTCTTCAGAATTAATCTCACTACCAAAACTTGGGGACGGAATAACATCATCAATTAATCTTTCATTATCTGAAAAAAGTTCATAAAAATAATCTACATTTCTACTTGTCACTTTACTTTCTTTCTCATAATCTTCAAGGCAGTTTCTTACCGCTTCATTAATCTCCATTATATCAAAAGATGAAAGCTGAACCCTATCTTGAGAATACAAAACTGTAGGAAGAGTTAATAATATA
>Ga0308011_10000637_pt1 | contig 18001 bp, 27 predicted proteins | sample Neamet177_FD_203144 | JGI IMG/M metagenome (GOLD analysis project Ga0308011, IMG submission 203144) | Marine microbial communities from water near the shore, Antarctic Ocean - #177 | ecosystem: Environmental > Aquatic > Marine > Unclassified | place: Southern Ocean | collected 2014-07-25 | reverse complement strand
ATTGGTTCCTGTGCATACTGACACTGACTGCATTCTTAGTCCTGTGCCTGCGGCCGCTTTCCACTGTTCTGGTGTGGTTGACTTTGTTATCACGGTCATCATTTTATGATCTTGTAAAGCTCTTGCCATGCTAAATGTACCAACACCGTCCATATTACTTGCAAATATTGGAAGGAAGTTCATTTGTTTGCTTGAATTCCTAAATGTAAAGTTTCTAGTCATGTCTACATCTTTCCTCGATGATAACGTGGAACGTTTTGGTTGTAGTAGAACGTCTTCGAAATTTAGTTTAGGATCAGTATTAATTCTCATCTTCCCTCTCTTTTGTTTTGCACACTTCAAGTATGCTTTGATAATGTTCGTATGCTTGTTTCAGTGCAGGGTATTTGTCTCTCATGTCGTCTTCTGAAAATAAATCCAACTGCCCCATGTCATATGACACATCGAGTGTTCCCATGCCCATGGTCATAACACCTTCACTAAATCCATACTCATCATGTGAATCGTGTATTGGCTGTTGTTTTTTCTTTTTATTTGTCACTAGTCCCTCGCAAATGTTTGTTGCATTTTGATATTGTCCATAAACTCTTTTTTAGTACCTGAGTCGTTGCCAAATGCACCACGTAATACAGTGGTCTGGGTCAAACTACTGTGAGCCGCAATACCTCTGTTCTCACAACAACCATGTGTTGCTTGTAAGTACACACCCACATTAGGACTATTTGTTGCAGATTGTATTTGATCAGCAATCACATTGTTTAATTCTTCTTGCAGTGTGCCTCTTCTTGCACACCATTGAGCGATTCTTGTGTATTTGCTCAACCCAATAAGTTTCTCTGCGGCAATGATACCAATGTATGCAACACCGTTCACAGGTTGGTGGTGATGAGAACACAAACTTTTAATCTCACTTCTTACAACCAACATACCTTTGTAGCCGTCTTTGCCATGATTAGGAAATGCAGTTGCATTAGGCATAGGATTGTAACGTCCGGACATTAATTCATTGATGTACATTTTAGCAAGTCTGCTACCTGTGTTATTGCTGTTGGGGTCATTTTCCCTGTCGATAATTAATGAATCTAATATTGCTTCAAATTTTGGTGTAAGTTCTTCGATAAGTTTTTGTTTATCTCCTTCTTCTAGATATTTGCTGATATTGTCTCCTGCCCAATAACGACCGTTGTCTTCTTTAATTTTTTTAACAATCTCTTCGCTAACAGAACCTTTAATGTTCCAACTGTCTTTTAGATCATCCATTATTGTAATTCCTTTTTGTGTGTCATGTTATACCATTTTACAGCACTTGATACTACCTTGTCAATAGAACTTTGTGCTGGTACCCAATCTAATATTTCCTTAGCCTTGGTTATATCTGCAAGTGAGTGTGATACTTCTTTCCTAGCATCTCCAACTTCTGTGTTTATTTTTCCAAGATGTCTTTGCACTTCGTTAATTACTTCTAAATTTGATGTTGGAATACCCGAGCCAATATTGAATATCTCAAAATTTTTATTATCACGACAATAGTGTAATGCTTTTATATTTGCTTCTGCAACGTCCATCACATGAACATAATCTCTTACACATGTACCGTCTTTGGTCGGATGACCATCTCCGTTTATTTTAAATGTTTGATTTTTGTGTGCTGTATCAATTATTATATCGATTAGTTTGTTTGGTTGGTAACGTATTTGTTCAGAGCCAGCTTCAATATCATAACCTGCAACATTAAAATATCTAAGGGCCACACAGTTAATATCATATGCTCTACTGTAATCTTTTAAAATACTTTCAACAGCCAGTTTGCTTGATCCGTATGCATTTCTAGGTTGTGCTAATGATGTTTCCATACATTTATTTAGGTCGCTGTCTGCATACACTGACGCTGTGGAACTAAACACAAATGTTTTAACATCATTGGCAATAAGTTTGTCTAACAGTGCTAATGTTGTTGCTATATTATTTCTATAAAATAATCCAGGATTTTTTACACTTTTACTAACAGAACTACTACCTGCTAAATGAATACAACTATCAATATTGTATCTTTTAATAACAGCATCTAAGGCTTGTATATTTGTAGGTAAGTCTATATCAAAACTTGGTCCAAATGCAACAGGTTTGTTTTTTAAATTTCTATCAACGACAACTGGAATATATCCGTTCTTAGCTAAAAGTTTGCAAAGATGAGAACCGATATATCCGGCACCGCCTATGACTAGCACAGATCTGTTAATGGATTTTATATCGATGTCAAATATCTCAGTTTCCTTCTGCATCAAAGTCCTTGTACAAAGTATATTTCGCAGTAAGTTCTTCACCGGCTTTAATATCTCTAGTCGTTACAAGATAGCACACAGGTTTTTGATGCCAAAATCCTCTTATATTTTTACAGTTAGGGTTATCATCATGATTGTAAAATGCTCCTAAGGCAGTTCTTATAGCACCATGCGGAAAGTTTTTATCTAGTATATGCACAATGCCCAATACAATATCAGCATCAAAGTCTTTTGTAGCAAATAGTCCTAGTCCTTGTACATCAGAGTCTTTAATTGTTAGTCCATCTGGTAGTGGTCTATACATTTTTCTTCCTTTTCTTTTGTTCCTCTGGAGATAGACAAGAATTAAAGAATGATCCTATTGATGCTTCATTTACTAATTTGTTTTTATCTTCATTGTTTGATCTGTTTTGTCTAGTAAGCAAGTACTCTGCAACCTTGTATATCCTATGCAAATTTGTAACACTATTTTTCCAGTGTTTATTCATCAGTGGTTCTGCAATCCTTCTAATCGCTTTTCCGTGTTTTGACTGTTTGACTCCTAGCTCGTATACAGATCCACCTGACTGCTTTGCTTCTAACCAACCGTGTTCTTTGTTATCCGACATACTGTTTAATAAAGGTTAACATTGTTTGTGCATCAGACACCTCGAACGGATCTTCTTCTGCTCCGTCTCTTTGTCCTAGCTCAACGAACATTTTTTTGATCTCATTATTTTCTACCAGCATAGAGTATCTCCACGATCTCATGCCAAATCCTTGTGGATTTTTATCAACTAGCATACCTAACCCGCTTGTGAATACACCTTCGCCGTCTCCGATTGGTTTAACTTTTTTAATCTCTTGATTAGTAAACCATGCGTTCATTACAAAGGCATCATTTACTGATAAACAATATACTTCGTCAATACCTTGTGCTTTAAATTCATCGTACAGTTCTTCGTACCCTGGCAGTTGTTGTGAACTACAAGTTGGTGTAAATGCTCCTGGTAGTGCAAATACTACAACTTTCTTCCCGTCAAATATCATTGGTGTGTCTATATCTTTCCATTCGCCGCCTATAAATCCGCAACCACCTATCGCAGTTTCGTCACCTGTTCTTGTTTTCCATCTAGTGTATGGTACTTTCATTATGCTCTCTCCTTGATTAATTTTACTGTTCCGTCGTTTGTGTGTTTTATTTTATGATTGTTTTGAATAGCAAGTTGTAGGAACGATTCATACTTTTCTTCTTTGACCATCAGTGTTATGCACTCTTCAAGGTCTTCTCCTATGTCATTGTATCCTGCGTATGCCCATATAAAGTCCTTGCCATACTTCATGCCAAGGTTACCTGCTGTTGTGCAGATGTTTGCTACTGCGTCAACAGTATCATATCCAGCATTCAATCCTCCACCCTCTACAGGTAAGTGTCCCATTCGAGATGTTGCTCTTGCTTGTTGTATATGAATCTCTTTCATTATATTCCGCCCATTACTGGATTTTCGTAAACTGCATGACTTCCGTTTTCGCCATCTTCGCTTACGTCTATTTCAATTTTTCTACCTGGATACTTTTTCGTTATTGCCATGTATAAATCATCTGACATCATCTCACAAGATTTGTAGTCAAGTTTCATTGTGCCATCTGCATACATGTTCTCAATCCATCTCTTGAACTGTATAAATTCTATGTCTCTGTCGTCATGTGTAACTTCTATTGCTACTTTGAAATGGAATATGTGTCTGTGTACATAGCCTAGGAAACTTACATCATACTCATCACCTGTTGCTAGTTTAGGATCATCCAGTGCCGCAGGGTATTTGTGCAATCCTTCTTTTCTAAAAGTCACCCATATCATTTTATGACCTCTGTTGGCTTGCTCTGATAATGCTTGATCTCTTAATTGTTCTGTGTTGGTATCGGCCATACTGTTTTCTCCTCAATTGGTTCATCTTGTTTGTATTCGTCCCAAGAAGTAAATCCTGATGACTGTTTAAAGTGGTTCATACTCATTGTCCATACACCTGGACCTGTTGCTTTAAAGTCTACATCATCAAGTTTCATATACACTTGATCGTCTTCTTCTGAATAAGGAAATATAATTGAGCATACCGGAATAAACTTTTCATTCTTCCACATAGCTTTAAATTTCTCTTTAACTTGTGCGTGTAGACTGTGAGGATAGTCAACAGTCACATAATAACCATCAGCAAGTAATTTTTCTATTTGTGCTACCTGCATATGATGACTGTGTATGTAAGCTCTGTTGGCTCCATAGTAAATTGCTTTTGCGTTAGACCAAGCACATACTTGTAAAATCTGTTCGTATGTTAAGTCATTACGAGCAAGAAATAATGTTTGTAAGCCATGAGCCGGAGTGTGTTCAATTTCTATACCTGAAAATAAACCTACACTTTTACTCTTGCCTGTTTTGTAGTCTCTATCCATGTTATTATTATACTACTGCTTGACTAGTTTGTCAACTTGGCTTTGGCTCTTGCTATTGAATCTTTGATTGCAAGTTTGGTTTTTTTGAGTCTCATTAATAATGATTTACTCTCTGAACTTCTGTCTTTTTTCCTATCTTCGGTAAGTTCGTCTACTTTTCTATTTAGGTAATCGTGTTTATTGTTTAGTCTCTTGATCTTCTTGTTTTTGTTTAAGTTAGCCATTGTTTCCTCCTATTCAAATAAAGAACTAAAATTGTTTGTGCCTTTACCACCACCAGTGGATGTTTGCCATCTTGTGCCTCGTATGTCTGCTAAAAATGATTTGTTTGCCGCAATTAGTTCCATAGGTTTCTCTGAAGTAAACACTTTTTCTACAAGTTGATTAAAGTATAAAATGTTTTTAGGAACAAATTCACTTAATTCGCCTGTGTTATCAGAAGGCCTTGTTTTTGCCCAATGCCCTATGTCTGGTTTGTGTTTGATCTGTTCTATATCATTCATGTCGTTTGCTATCTGTACTGCTGTAATATGATTATAAACATTGTGTGCCATCATTAAACAGTAACTGAAACTATCCCAAGCAGTTGCACCTTCTTTGCCATTTTTATTTAGGTCGCCTTCTCCGTACCAACAAACATCTTTCATTTTTAATCTATCACCTATTGCAGATTTAAATGGGAAAGGTATATCTGAACCTTTCATTGCTTTGTCGTCTTGTGCTTTCTCCATGATGTAACTCCATCTTTTTGGAGTAAACAAGTTGTGCGTGTACACTAACCCGTTTGCAGTTGATAAAAATGCTGATGCAGAATCAAAACTTATTGTAACATTTGGATTAACATGTTTTCTTAACTGTCTTTGTACACCTGTTAGGTAACAAGCCCAATCAAGTTGTGAAGTACCTAGTACGTGTATCCAGTCTTTGCCGTCTAGTTGTTTTTCATCTCTCATAACAATTAGGCGTTTAAGTAATATTTCCATGTCACACATGTTAATACCACCCATTGCCCAACCTTCGAATTCATATTTTTTAACTTCGTTGTACCAAGTTTGTGCTGTTTCCCAGTCATCACCTTGTAGTACGTTTAAAAACTTTGTTTGACCTAGTCTGTTCTTTTGAAAGTATTTTAGGTTGAACACAGTTGCGTCCATACAATCTTTAAAACTGCTTAATCCTGTTCTTGCACTGTTTATTGGTGCCGCCGCCCATGTAGGAATATCTAGTGTCATTGACCATTCTGATGTAAGTTCTAGCCAATTTAAAATGCTGTCTCTGGTTGCGTTTGCTTTAGTACCACCAAAATCAGTCCAATCAAATTTGATTACACCTTTTCCTAATTGGTATCCTCCTGAGTCACCTACTATCGTTGAGAACTTTCTATCTCTATCAACAACCATAGCATCTCTATCAGCAACCTTGTTCATGTCCAAGCAGGCATGTCCTGCCGAGTATAGTGCAGTTGGGTATGTGAACATACCTTTTTCAGGATTTAAAAAGTTTAATCCTTCAACACCATTTATAAAACCATCTGGAATTCTTTCTTCTGGAATATGAGCACCTTTAGTAACTCTCTGTTTGCTTACGAATGTATTATAAAAGTTTGATATAGCAGGCAAAAACACCGCAAAGTCTCTGCTTCGTGGACCTAAATGTTCTTGCCTGTTATTCTTTTCCGTCATTATTGCGCCTGTGCCGGGATTATATATTGATACTTGCCTAGTCCTGAATCAACTGAAACCTGCATCGCACCTTCGTTAGAGAAGTGTAATGTAACTTTCGCTGAATCTGATAGTTTCAATATTTGTAATACTTGCCCAACTGGCCAACTCCAACCTTTGTTAAGTGTTCCCTTAACGTCGGTTGCAAACGTAAACTCGCCACCATGCGATGCTTGATCACCAAAAGTGAAAATCAAATTTCCATCCTCAGTTCTCACAACGAATGAGTTGTGTTCTGTGTTTGCTGTTGCCTGAAAGTTGAATCTTTGCACACTTGCTACTAGTGGTTCGATCTCAACGTCCCACTTAACACCTTTAAATTTTACAGTCTTAAGTTTTTCGTTAATAATCTCAGCATTCATAAATCTGTAATCATTCTTAAAGTCACCCTTTTCGTTTTCGAAATGAATTCCTGTAGGAACAGTTGCTCCGGCTCTCTCACCGGATAATACAGTTATGTTTGCTTTGTCTTTGTATTCCGGACACTTCAAGTGGATATCTAATTTACCCAATTGAGGCATTCCAAACGTACCAGACATTTCCGTTTGTGGCTTGTGAAAAGACCCTTGCAAGATTACAGATCTGTCTTCTGCCATTGAATCAATTGCAGTTGCCTCAGTGCTACCACTGATTTTAACAAGATCTAAAAATCCTAATCCATGCGTGTGTTTAACGATGTCTTTTAAGATGTCTATCATAATGTTTTTATTGTATAGGATATTTAGGTCTTAAGCAAGAGTTATTTCAGTTTTATTATAAACAACTGGATTTTGTTTACCAGGTTTTTGAAATACGGCATAGTTGGCTCCAGGACGGAATTGATTCATTTCTATTATCGTGTAACCTTCTTCCTCAATCATTCTGATCATCTCTGTTTTGGTATTGTAATTCCAATAACCTCTTTTGGCATTATTTAGGTCTTCGTCGTAATGACAGTCTGCATACTGTATCATGCAATAACCCCCGTCAATCAACACTCTTTTAATGTCGTGTATGTATTGTTGCACATGGTTCTGTGTCATGAATGGAAATGTGTCCCAACTAAACACAAAGTTGCAACTGCCCTGTGGTATGTTTGAACACTCTGTATTTTTTGTTAGATAAAATGTTAAATGTTTTTGATGTGCATTTGGAAACATATCTCTAATTGGGTTCTCTACTTGTGGTAGTACGTCTAGATAGAATTGTTTGCCCCATGCTCTAAAATCCATAGAGAACATGCCATTGCCTGGACCAATCTCTAAACTGTTATACGCATTGGTCTTCCCAAACTGCAATATTTTTAATTGTACTTGTCTCCGTAATGCTTCATCTATTATTGGTTTCTTTAGTTTTTGTTGATTGTCGAGCATGAACCATTCGGGTGTTTTGTCAATTCTATCAATTACTTGATCATTGTTAGCATCAACGGCTAGTGCTACGTCCTTTAATATTTTAAGGTTTGAATCTATTAGTTCTTGTAGATCTTCTTTTTTAACCTTTTCTAATTTTTCTATTAGTAGCTTTATTTCTTCTATGCTTAACATAATTGTATTTAGAATTCAAATAGTTTGTTAAATGTATTACTGGTTTCTGTAGATTGTACGTCCCACCCCAATACACCTATCAAGTTATCTAGTTTTTGATCCAATATAGCGGCTTCCATAGCATCTGAATCAAATGGAAGTTCTTTAAGCCATTCCGGAATACGCATCTCATCCACAGGATATGCAATACTTGTGTAGCCCATGGGATTCTGCTTCAGTTTGCACACAATTACTTTTGCACCATCTGTTATGATCATCGAGTATTTGTCACCATACATCTCTTTGCACCTGTTCCAGTTCATACTTGCTCTAACGTGACCTGGCATGTTGGCTTTGCCTTTGGCCGCCTCCGCCGCTTGGTACTTGGTCATGTTGTTTGCTCTCTTGGGAGATCCTTTCTCCCAACCTGGTCTTGCTTTAAACTCTGCTCTAAATTCACTAATTCTATCTAATACATCTTTCTCATCTTTACCTTGCAGTACTAGGTATAATATTTCACCTAAAAAGTCTTGTACAAACACTGGAGTATCTGATCTTTTCAAATCCAGTCCCATAGCTTTTACTTTGCCGTCTTTGCCTTCTGTGTCTGTTCTCTTGCCTTCTTTGTCGTAATACAACACGGCATATCTTTTCTTTGTGATAAACAAACCTTTTGATGCAATAAGTTCTCTACCTGCCGCAATAACTCCTCCTCTTGTAGCTGGACAATGGAATGCTTTGGTCATATATGATTTAAATGATCCGTTAACTTCTTCTGCTATCTTGTCATATAATCCTAATACTGAATCTTTAGTCCATGGTATTAGTCCTTCAGTGATTTCTTTTTGTAATGTTTTGTAGGCTGAGAAATAAACAGAATCTGTATCGCCATACACAATACTTGCACCTTTGTGATCATACTTACCTGCAACAATTTCATTTACTTTTGAAGCCATGTGTTTTGTGATACATCTACCTGTAAGTGTAACTGATTGTCCAATCCTTATATCAAAGAACCTACATCCTGGATTTAGAATTGCACCATACAAACTGTTCAAGTTAATCTTTTTAACAAGTTGTCTTTTGTCCCAATACTCTCTTTCGATTTCATTATCTCCACACTCACGCATTTTTCTCTGCATTTCTTGTCTTTCTTCATACCAACGTTTTAATAAGCCCGGAATAATTGCTTCGTACTCGTATGTGAATATTGTACCATTTGCACTCAACATCCATTTGTTGTTACCATCAAATACTAAATCATACAGTTGTGCCGCACTCATTCTCACACTGGTTTTGTCTTCCCAGTCTACAACAATTTCTGTGCCTTTTTCTTTGTTCATTACTGCAACATATTCCCAACTGCCAAATTGACTGTCCCATGCTGATGCAAATGATTTCTTTTGGTGTAGTGCCCTGTTAACTTCTGCTGATGTTATCACAGGTCTTATCTGTCCTATGATAGTTTCTGGTCCCATGTTCAATGCTCTAATCACACTTGGATAGAGTGAGTTGATGTCGATAGACCCAATCCAATCATGTATTCCTTTTTGCGGAGTTGCTACATAGGCACCTGCCGCTGATACCGGTGGAGCATCCTTGTCTCTGTATTTTCTTCCAGGAACAATTAAGCCCTTTCTATGCGACTCATTTACAATGGCTTGTTCAGTTACTGCAACTGCACCCATTGTGGTTTGTAGTAGCACAGTGTTTTGGTGTGCAATTTCATTTGCAAGTTCTATGAATTTTAATTTCTTTTCTAGTTTGGCTAGTAGTAATGTATCTTGTCTGTTGTATTCTATAAACAATCCAAAGTCATTTTTATAAAGTGCATCTAGTGAACCTTCGTATACTGTTTTTCTTTCTCCTAGTTCATGTTCGCCTATTGCATCTAGTCTGAAACTGTGTCTTTCCTCATATGTGTATTTTCTATAAAGTTCTAGCAAGTCCAAATGTACTCTGCCAACAAGCTCAAATGTTAATTGTTCTTTGCCATACTTTTCAAATAATCTCTTTCTAGGCTTTTCACCCCAAAAGCACAAACGTCTTGTATCATCTGAACTTAATACTTTCTGTATTCTACCCACGGTGTACGGAATATCATAACCTTCACTGTTCCACCCTGATAGTATGTCTGCATCTTCAACTAGTTCTAAAAATGCGTCCAACATATCTTTCTCTTTTGCAAACAACATTGTGTTAGGGAAACGTTCAGTTAAAACTTTTGCATCTTGCATACTGATTGTCTTTGGAGGTACTGCAAGTGTAACCAGTTGATCCGTCCAGCTCATATAACAACTGATGGCAGTTATGGGCATGAACGGATCATCTGTAGTTGAATAACCCCTTTCAGGGTCAAAATCAACTTCAATATCAAAAAACATAGTGTTCAACTTGGGAGTCTCTTTGCCTAAGTAGTTCTCCTCAAGACACCTAAACACAGGATTGATATCTTGTTCATAAAGAGACTTATTGGACCTTAATCTTTGCTCCTTGATGAATTCTTTGTGTGTTGCACAGGTAACCTTTTGTAAAGATTCACCAAGCATACTTCTATGTTTGCCTCTTGCGTCTGGATAGTAAAACACATACCTTGCGTCATACTCTACAAACACACGACCTTTTTTAGGATCACGTTCTACAACATAAATTTTATCTTCGTCTCTTTTGTATAGTGCGTCTATGTAACTCATTTAAAAAAATACTCTTATGTTTCCTATTACATTCATTATAGTAAACCATGATGCCAAAAAGCAAGTCCAAATAATTCTCCTACGATAAGCCGCAACGGCCAGTGTGGTTGAACCTAAAAGATACAACGGAAAAATCAATTGCATGTCAGGTCCGGGGGAAGTAAAAGTTAGTAGTGTTGATCCCCAAATGGTGACCAAAACAGAAAATACTTCCAAATAAAATGCAAGTCTATCTGTAATATAACTTTCTACCCAAAATTCTTTGAGTACTTTTAACACTATAATTTGCCGGCTGTGTTTAGTATGCTTTCAAGTGTGTCCATGTCATCGGCAATGTTTTGATAGTTGCCTCTGTGTGCCACAGATATTGCTTTGTTGATTAATGCTGGTTTTAGTTCAAGCTCTTCTGATATTGCTTTTACTGTGTCTTTTAACCCACCTTTAAGGTCTTCGACTTCGCCTAGTACTTGTGAGCCTTGTGATATAATTTGGATCAGCTTTTGCTTTTCCGCATCGTTGAAGTTTCTTACTGCCATTTGTTTCTCCTGTTGTTATTCAACAAGTATATAACAAATATAATATAGAGTCAATTGGTATTTGGATTATTCTACGTTGCCTTTGTGTCTGGCTCTTTTTGCAACATCACCTTTTTCCATAGCTTCTGCCCAAACAATCATATTGTTTACCAAGCTCTTGACCATTCCAATAGTTTCTGAATCTTGTAGAATATTATCTCGGCCTTGTGCTTCTGATTCTATGTTGCATAGTGGTGGTGTTGTTAGTGCTAGGTTAGATGCAAAACTGGCCAATGTGCCTGTTATGTGTTGCCAACCGTCTACTCCGCCTGACACGATGCTACCAAACACTTTGCCAAACATTGGTTTGTAATCATTTCCGTCAATGCTCCAAGTGTCGATATAATCTAATCTCTCAATCAGTGCCTGTGTGTGACTGCTGAACATACCCCACCATATAGGTGTGGCAATAATGATACCGCTCATGTCTGGTTGTATCATTCTGTGTATTACTGGACGTAGATCATCGTCTTCGTCTTGTGTACTGTTTTTGTAGTTTAATTCTGCTGTGTTTACTATTTCACACTCATGCCCAAGTTTTTCAAAACCTACCTTGACCATCTCACAAACAACCGATGTGTTTGATTCTGTAGATGGCCTTAGTGTACCATTTACAATTATAAATTTCATTATTTTTTCTTAATTGGAACGCAGTTGTCTACAGTCTTTCCACCTTTTTTCTTTGTGCCCATTCTCTTGTAGCCTTTCCAACAAGCCTTACCGTCAACGCCTTTTTGCTTCTCTTCTGGTAGGTGTTTTTCTGTAACTTCGTATATTCTCATATTACCACTTTCTGCAAGACCAATATCTTGCTTTTGTTTTAGGTCCTGGGTTGGCACAGTTGTGCCTTGCTCTGAATGATTTTCTTGCTTTTGGATTGCTTTTTCTAATTCTCATTGTGGGTCTCTTCGCACTAGTACCACCGTGTCCAAAATTTACTTTTTTAACATTGCCTGTTTTAGGATCTTTTACATAAACTTTAAATTTTTTAGAGTCACCACGCATGGGTTTGTTAAGTGGAACTTTTCTACCTTGGTACTCTGCGTCAAATAAATCTGTTTCGTCTTCTGGGAAACCTAATGCACCTAATACTTCTTCAAAGTCCTCGTCTTCTGCTATGTCAAACTCGTCACCTTCTGGCATTGGTGTGTAATCTTCCATGCCTGCTAGTTCTTTCATTCTTGCAAGTTCGCCTGCATCTTCTGAAGTTGATTCTGACACATAATCAATACGCACCCATTCAATAAGTTCGTCTGTACCTTCTAATTCTTCTAATTCTTTCTCGTCCAGTTCTGTACCATCGGCATAGTTTGCTCCTTGCAGTTCAAAGATTCCATCGCTGTAATCTTCCATCTTGTACACTATGCTACCTTGGTCTATTTCTTTACCATTGAGATACAAATAATCGCTGTCTTTTTGCATATCTTTTGCTTGTTCAGAATCTAAAGGATCACGCATTATAGGTTTGCCGTCATCTTCGACCACCGGCACACATATACCGTCAATCCTACTCAGGATGTTTTGTATTTCTACCATTGATTCTGCTATTGGTGTGACACCATCTTCTTTGCCCATTTGCATCTGTGTCTTGTCGTTTGTAAATTGTGTTAGTTGTGCAAGTCCTCTGCTACCCGCTGAACTTGGTGATGCTACTTGTTGACCTGCATCAATCGTGCCTGTATCTTTGATCTTCTGTTGATCGTCGACATATTTTCCGTAATTGTATGGTATTGCATCTGGCATAGCAGTATTTATGCTAGGTTATTTCTTTGGTGCTGGGTCTAGATCGTTTGTAAATTTGTCTTCTACAGGTGCTTGTAGTTCTAATTCTTCACCTTCGTCAAACTCTGGGTCTAACATATCTACTTCACCGTCTGTGTCTTTTTCGTCGGATTTGTCTTCTGCTTCTTCTCCACCGTCTTTTTCTGGTGAGTGTGGCTCTTCTTTGTTTCTATCGTAGTCCACAAAGTCTTTTACTTTTTCAGTTACTTCTGCATCTGCTATAACTTCTGCTTCTGCGTCTGCTACTTCTTTTTCAGCATCAGCTATAATCTCTGCTGTTTCTGGAGTTTTAATAGTAAAGTTGTTTTCGTTCATCTCAACTTCATTTGCTGAGAACTTATTGTATAATTCTACTAGGTCGTTTGCTTCTGCTTCTTTGGCATATTCTGCGATCTCACTCACAAATGCTTCTCTGAATGCTTTGTCATCCATTGTGGCATCTTCTTTTTCTGCCATTTTTAATTCTGCTAGTTGTGTTTCTAGTTCTGCAATTTTGTCTAGTCTGCTAGACTCTTTTGTTACTGCTTCTTTGATCTGTTTTGAAATTGAAACATCTGCGTCTGATTCTGCAATCGCTTTTGTAATGCTTGATTCTACTTTTGCCGCTTTTGGTTCAGCAATAATAGACTCTATCATTTTCTCTGCTTTTTTAGAATGTTTTATTGGCTCAACATATTCCTTGATACCTGCTAGTTTGGCAATGTCTGCCAATGAAACTTCTTTATCGTCTAATACTTTTGGTGCTTGTCCAACAGATTCTATCAGTGATTGACGTTCCTGCTCTGGAGTCAGGTTATTCATTGAGTTTAAACGAGCAACTAGGTCTCTAAAACTTGTATCTTCTTGTGCCATATGATTATTTATTGTCTGTTACTGTTTATTTAAGCTGTTGATTTAACTGTATTGCTAGTTTTGACTCGTATGCTAACCCTTCTGTATCGATACTATATGGTAAACCTTTTGCATCTACAAACTTGCTGTATTTGTGTTGTATATCTTTAACAAAGTTTAAGTCTTTACCAGATGATAATCTTACTTTTACTGCTGATAAGTCATTTTTAATATCTTTTGCAAGTTCAGTGTGTCCTTGATCAACTGCTAATTCGTATGCTGTATTCAATGCTTTTACAGCCGGCACACTGTTGTCTATTGCATTGTTGATTGAACCTATTCCTGCTACTGCACCAACTATTACACCTGCCGCGGCTAGTTTTTGTGCCCAATCCTTAATTCCTTCTTCTAGCTCTGCTTCTGTTGTTGCAGTTCTCTTGCTAGTCATCACACTTCTAATTCTGTCTAGGTAGTGTGAACTCATGTTACCGTAGCCATGTCTCCATGCCATCTGTCTTAGAGTTGTTTCATCTTTGTCTTTGAATCTGTTTGCTAGTTCTTCATCACTCATATTAGCAAATTTTTGTTTGCTCTGGATAACTGATGCTGGCATTCTTTCAGCTATCAATGTTTCAAGCATTTCGTTTGCTCTCTTTAATGCATCAGCAACATCTGGTTGTTGTGACAAACCTTTTTTAATTTTTTCGATTGTGTTTGATGCTCCGGTGTAGTTGTCTTTGTATCTCTTGTCAAAAGCAATACCTTTGGCCATTTTAACTTCTTTGTCTGTGACTGCTGTGTCTGTAGCTTCTTCTGTGTTTTTTCTGTTCTCTTTTGCAATATCTTTCTCTACTTCGGTTACTCTCTTTTTAAGTATTCTCATCATGCCAGGTTTCGTGTCAACGTCTGCTGTTTTTGTTTCTCTTGCAAGAATCTCATCCAGATGCTTTTGTATAACACCTGCATGTTTCTGTACCAATGCACTATCAATTTCTTCTCTGTATGGATTTAGTTTCTGGTAGTCTTCGTAGTGGTAAACTGCCTGTAAGTAGTCTGCCGCTAAATTTAATTTTGTCTGTACCCATCCTTCTAGGTCATCACCTTTCTTGATCATGTCGATTAATTCAATAGCCATCTTTGCAGTTGCGTACAACTGTGATTTGCTCATGTGTCCCTCACCTGAGTCTTCTTTTACACCTTGCATAGTGCCTGTGCCTTTTGGCATTTTACTAATTTCTGACATGCCATCGTCATCATAAGCACCTGTCTTTGAGCCTGCTGTGTAACTGTGTACACTTTTAACATAACTTGAGGCTAGGTCTATCTTCTTGCCTACCCATGCTTCCATCTCTTGATCATTTTTGATCATGTTGTGAATTTTGATTGCGTGTGTGCCAATTTTAAGTAATTGGTTCTGTGCCATGCCTGCTTCGTAAGACTCCGGTTTTGCTTCCGGCTTCTGCATCATGTTTGAGAGTTCTTCAAATTTCATTATGCGAATGCCACGTGTGTTAATTCTGGATGTGTTTTTTTAATTCTTAGTGCTTCTTGGTTGTACATCTTTACTTCTCTGTCTGAGTCACCGCCTGTCTTTGCAATGAATTCATCTATCGGCATAGGACCTTCGTTTTCGAAGTCTGTATTATAACCCAGTTTGCCTAGCAATTCTCTCACTGCCATGTTGCTTCTATGAGGGGTCTGTGATTCGAAACCATCTGGGAATTCCCAAGTGTTTGTCTTCTCGTTTTTGGTGTATCCTAGGAAGTCTGCACCTTCGCTTATAAATTCATTTGCTTTCATATCAATATTTATGCGGCACAGGCCTTGCATCTGCAATGGCCACACACCTCTATATCATGTTCTTTTGCGCCTTCTGAAGCATATCCTACTTCTGTTCTGTTTAATTTTGTTGAACAATGACTGTCATTTCCACAGTTATCACACTTAACAGCCCATTCTTGTTTTAATACAAGTGCTTCCATTAGTACATGTTCCTTGATATTGCAGGTCCGCCAAATAAACTAGCACCACCGTCTAGTGCATTGTCTGTCGGCTTTTGTTTCTTAGGTTTTGGCACGTTGGGTGCTTTTGTTCCTGATACTCCAGGTGTACCTGTGTATGATTTTTTGAATCTGTCTTTGCCTATGGCAATGTGTGGTGATACAACTGATGCTATATTACCCGCACTTGTGGCTCCTGCTGTGGCAATTTCTTTGATTATAACTTCATTAATCTTCATTGTGTTGATATTTAGTTGCTATTTGATCAAGTTGAAGTTTCACAGCATTGTTTATGATTAATAATGTGGTATCGTTGTTGTTTTCGAACAATTTTTGCGGATGACAGGCATAGCTTTTGAAACTTGGCATCACTGCATCGTATTTTTTTGCTTGTTTGTAGTGTTCTTTAAATGTGACGTGTGATGGCATAAGAAGTTCTGCTTCCAATGATTCAGGGCTTTGTTCTATTGTGTAAAGTTCTAATATTTCGTCATATGTTATGTTGCAAGATGCAGAAGCGTTGTGTACTGGATAAAGATCAGTCCCCTTTTTGTTCTTAAACATAGTTAATTTTGGCCAGCCGCGTATGTCCTCAAAATCAATTACCACATTTCTTCCATCACAATGACTGAATATCTTTTGTATACCTTCACTACTGAACCAATCCTTTGGCAACAGCATGACATCAAAAATTGTACACTTGTCCATCTTAGTCACAAATCCGTTCATATTATTTGTTTGCAAATTTTTTGGAACTATGTTTAACGTATTATTTTTGTTAAAGTCACTGTCATCTAATTCATATATGATCCATTTTTTTGGCATTGTAACCTTATAGTTTCTTTCTGGATTACTGTATGGTCCATAGTCCCAGGCATCTAGTAGATCACCTTTTTTGTGTTGTTGCATTTCTGCTGGAACACTTTCATCTAGATCAGTCATTCCTAAAAAGCGATCATTAAGGAAAACTTCTAATCTGGGATTTTTGTAAATTTCTGTTTCGAGCCCAATGGCTAACACATAACGCATATGTGTAATTATTGGTTTATTTTATTAGGTGTAAATTTCTCAACATTTTGTTGAGTGTTGTGCCATTCACATCTGGAGTTGTATTCTGCTTGGTAACTATGCCCACACCAGCGGCCTCTTCATTGGCTTTGTTGTTGCCTACATTTTTAAAATCGAATCTGTTGTTTGGTCCTACACCTGGTTTGTGTACTAATCCCATAGGTTTAATAGTCTGTGGCATTATTATAAATTCGTGTGCTCTCACTATTTCTTTCCACCTTTCATGTTGGCACACCAGTGATACATCTTCGCTTTCTCACCTGATGCCTTTTTTGCTCTTGCTCTTAGATCAGTCACTGATCCGTTGCAACTAGCACCTGACTTCTTCACTCTTCCTGGACGACTCTTGCCTTTCTTTTTACCATCTGCAAAATTCTCTTTGACCCTAAATGGATATGCCATCATAGAATGATATCCCATTCTGCTTTTACCAGTTGCTCTTTTTTCAATCTTTTTCAATTGAGTATTAACATCTGGATGTACATATCTTGTTGCCAAAATTTCTGCAATTTTCATATTAGTAGTTATTTGGTCTAAAGTTTGCTGAACGTGTACCTATGTACGAGTTGGGATCTGATTTGGGTTTGAAGGTTATTTGTACCTGAGAATCTCCCGAAACCCTATTTCCTCCCTTAATATAACTTTCTTTGGTATCGTCATCTGACTTTATTACTTGTCCTTTCTCAACCAATCTAAATTGTTCTTCGAAATACTTTTCGGACTCGAAGTATTTGTCTGCTTTGATAGAACGTTCTTTCATTAGAACTAATATCTGAGAACGTTGATACACAGTGAATCCACTTTCCTCATTGAGCCATTTAATATGTTGTTTGACAGTTTCTTGGTTGATATTATCCACAGCAAGTGTCATGCCGCGTCCAAATGCATTTGCTTCTTTGTTGTGAAAACAGTCCATAAATTCTTCTAAACTAAATTCTGGAGTTTTGTGTTCTGTTGCCACACTTTTAAATTTTTTAATTAGCTCGTTTATATCTTTATTGAGATTTGTTTCTTTGTACAATGTGTCTGGTTGTAGATTTGTTTTCTCATTATCACAAGAATTCCATGTGGTAAAGTGTAATGGAAACGTGCCTTGATCCCCTTCTGGAGCCTG
>Ga0308011_10000632_pt1 | contig 18041 bp, 22 predicted proteins | sample Neamet177_FD_203144 | JGI IMG/M metagenome (GOLD analysis project Ga0308011, IMG submission 203144) | Marine microbial communities from water near the shore, Antarctic Ocean - #177 | ecosystem: Environmental > Aquatic > Marine > Unclassified | place: Southern Ocean | collected 2014-07-25 | reverse complement strand
CTCCCCAAATTCTTCAATGAAAGAATCTAGTTCTGTCTTTTCTTCAGATAGTTGAGTACTAAAATCTTCTTCCTCTTGCTCCTGTGTTAAATCAGGCAACCCTAAGTCTGCTCTAATTTCATCAGTAGTCATTACATCTCTAATAGTTTCAGAATCAAACTGAATAGTAATAGGTTTTAATTGAACAAAGCTTACTGGAAGGTCTATTTGATTAACTGCAAAGATTTTTCCTAGTGTTCCTAAGATGTTTAATTGAAATGGACGAATAACTTGGTTGAGGTAAAAATTAGAAGCGTTTAAAAGTTCGTCTGCTGAACTTGAAAATCCATTGTCTGTGTCTATTCCTAAAAGCGTCTTAGACGTTACCCTGTGAGCTGTAAGGATATTCTGAACGATTAGTGTCTGTAAATTTATGTATTGCTCAGAAAGGTCTGCTGCGTTAAGAGAATGTATTTCAGGTGCTCTAGTCTTATCGTCTGAAAATGACATTAAGAATTTACCTGCATTAGCTGCTGAAGTTAGTTTCCCTGTAATATCTCTTTCTATCTGATTTCTTTCTTCTTCAAGTGGAATTCCATTATTGAAGGAAAACATATAACTGCCTGAAAACCCGTTGTTTATATTGTTCAAATGATACTCAGAAATCTTTGCGTCAATCATTGCCCAATTATTTCCTGCAAGATAATCAGGAGTGTAATAGATGTCCATATTTGGGCTGTAAGAACCTGTATATATTAGTTGGCTTCCTGAAGTTCTGTCGTTAGTATTGAATGCCGCAACTGGATAGGGTTTATTTGACCTTACGTTGCTCCAATCAGCACTTATATAGTAAGTGTCCACTTTGCCCATTACGTTCGGTCTACCTGCTCTTACACGCTCTACTGGTACGTGGTATGCTTCTACAATAGCTGTTCTTTCTCTATTATATATAATGTGCAAAGCGTAACCACCTTGAAGTTTAAAATCAAAGGCTACCTTCTTGATAACTTGATGCCAACTTTCATTGCTATTTGCGTTCTTTAAGAATGCTTTTAATTTCGCTATTTCTATTAAGTCCATTCCCTCCTCCTCATCAACTACTATGTCCTCCCCTGCAATCATTTCCGATGTGGAATTTATAATAGCTGCGTGTGTAGAGGAATTGTAGTAAAGGTCAATTAAGAAGTTTGGGTAGTTGTTCTTCCATAGTCCGTCTTGGTCAGAGTATTCTATATAATCCCTACCTCTAACCTCTTGAACTTTTGGAGCTGCTGAACTGCCTAAATTTATTGAAAGTAAATTATTCATATTTATAGATTTGAAAGTCGTGCGTTTATATTGTCAGTTAATTCTTGTCTTGCTGTATCGTAAATTTGTATTTCTAATAAGTCGCCATCAAATGAATTTATATTAGTAGCTCTTACCCCTATTGCATCAATGTCCGCTGTTCCAAAAAGTGTTGGATTGTCTTGCTGCAAAACACCATCTAAAAACATATTTAAAACATTAGAGGAATCTCTTGTTAATACTACATAACTATCTCCAAATACTCCAGAATCGCAAGCAATGTTTACTTGAACCCCATCAATTTTCATTCTTAAGTTTGTAGAAGAAGTTATTTTAATATATTCGTTTGACGTTGTGTTATCCCCTATAATAGTGCTATTGAAAGTAGTTACTCTCATTTTGAACGCTATTGTAAATTGACCTCCTAAAGAAATCTGAGATTGAGTTTGTAAATTTGACACATTAGAAGAATCAAAAGTTAAAACTCCTGTTCCTGAATCGTAATCAGGTTGTTCTGAACTTGTAGCCTGAACCATATCTATTGCATTGACTCCACTATCATTCCATTCAGCAACTCTTGAACCGTTTAAAACTATTCCGACCTTGTTTTGATACCAAGCAACTAAACCACCTTCATCAGAAGGCTTCCACCCCCCAATGATTTTAGCTGATACTAAACTTAACGCCTGTTTTAATGCTAACATTATAAAGACTCCTCGTAGTAACAAATTGCAATCCCACTTGTAAGAGTAATTGCTGTTACATTTAAGAACAAAGTTGTTCCTGCTACCATTGTTGTGTGCAGACTAGCTATTGCAGAACCAGCTGCCGTTGTTGCATTCCCTGCTGCGATTGATGAAATTACACTTTCAGTTACAAAGTGAACCGCATAATAGTCTTTTCCACTCATTGCCGTTGTAGTAATTACATCACATCTGTTTTTTCCTAGTTGCTCTCTTAGTAAAGCATTGTTGTTATCTATTCCCATTTTTTTATTTTATTCGTTGTAAATATAATTAGTTTGTTTTGTTTTGTGTTGAGTGTATTGAACTTGCTCACTTCCGTTTTCTTCATTTACTAAAAGCTTTCCTACTTCAACTCTAAGGTCTTCAAATGTAGTCCCTGTTGGTGGTGTGTATGGAGTTATTGGAAAGAATGAATATTGAGATGTAAAAAATACACTTCCTAAGTCTGTACCTTCCCCCCATCCTGTTTCATATTCGTTGTTTACAAACATTACTGAAGAATTGCTAGTAAGTCCTGAAGGTTTAGTTTCTGAAACAATATTGTTGTAAGTATCTACCACATTGGTGTCTTCATAAAGTTTAAAAGAGTAAGTAGTACCTGTAAGTCCAACTGATAAGTCAGGCAAAAAAACAGAAATGTTATAAGGGGTTGTTGTTGTTATTGGTGTAGTAACAGTACTTCCTCCTGCTGTTGGCGTAAATTCAATGAAGGTTCTTTGTGTAGACGTTGAATAGATATCTACAATTATTCCTGTTGTCGTTTGAGTTATTTTATCTACGTGAACAAATCGTTTAGGATTCGTTTCTATTGATTTAAGACCAACTGTTGCAGAAACAATTCCTCCTGTTGGCACACAGTCAGGATAGAGGTTAAAGTCGTAAGGCGACAAGGCGTTTGTTAGTCCTGATAACTTGTAGTCATACAAATCAAAAGTTCCTGAATCTAACAAAGTAGCTGCTGAATCCTTTACATTCCAAGCAATATATGTAGGGTTTATTGCATTGCAATTATCTAATACAGGAGTTGAGTTAAACGGAACTTGAAATACATCATACTTCCAATAACCTTGAGGGTCAAAATTAACCTTCCCTGTAAAGATGTCTTCTGTTGTATCGTGAAAGAAATCAACTGTTGTGTATCTATTTCTTATAACTGTGTTCTGTCCGTATGCCCATTTAACATCTCCTGACATATCGTTCGTAAACTTAAATAAGAAAGCACTATAAGTGGGATTCAATGGCGATACATCTTTTGTAGTTATATTGAAAGTGTATTTTATGTCTTTGTAGTTTGCTTCTAACATATTATATAATAGAAAAGTTGTTGTTTTATTTGGTTATGTAGCGTTTTAAAAGAGAAAAGGGTAACAATTAAGCTACCCTTTTAAGATTATAAGAAAACAGATAAGAAATTTAAGATGTAACTATTGGAATTTGTCCTCCTGAGTCAATGTTGTCAAAAGGTGTTGCAGTATAATCTAAAATCATTGGGAAAGGTTTATTTTCCATTCCCGTTATTGTAAGACTATATCCCGAGCGGTCTCCCCAAGCTGCACCTGAGTCCATAGTACCTGCGTCAAGTTCCATTCCGTTTACCGTTCCTAATCCAACTATTACGTTGTGTCCGTTAGTTAGAGTAGCATTTAATTCAACAAAACAAATAAGTTTCGTTGCTGCTAAAAGTTTAATTTGGTTTTGGTCTTCTTTTGTAAGTCTGTTAAGAATTACGCTTAAAGATGGAGTGTAATAAATAGTTCCGTTCTCTCTCGAGCCTACTATAGTATCAGTTAAACTAGAAACACCAAGAGGCATCACGTATTTGTAAATAGAGTCAGTTCCCATATCAATATCTGATACTTCTCCTGTTGCTTCTGTGATAGATAATACTTGGTCGTAAACTGCGAAATATACGTTTTTGATTCCTCCACTGGTTCTATTACAGTCGAGTCCCCTACCTTTTGTTAGTGCTGTACAAGCCATTGTTTTTTATTTTTTTAGGTTAAGGGAGTGAAGGGTTTTACCCCCTCACTTCCGTTTATTTATTAATTATGCTACTAAAACTACGTCAGCACCGATTCCAACTTGAACACCTCCTGTGAATCTTGCGATAAGTCTTGTGTTCAAACTTCCTGTCGTTGCAGACATATCAAGTAAAGCAATGTTTGTAGTATCAGAAACCAAGTCAGTTCCAAAGAACAAGTTAGATTTTTCAGCACAAACTAATTTATCATCTTCTGCACCATTACAAACGGCGATTTTTATTCCTTCAAAAACTGCATCATAATCTCCATTCATAGAGTAAGCGTTTACATAACCCAAAGCTGAGATAGCTGAGATGTATAATCTGTAAGACTTAGGACTCATATAGATGTAAAGGTCTTCTTTCGTGTAAACATTAGAAGGAATAGCTGCTGTTGCGTTTTGTAAGTTTTCAATAATGTTAGTTGCTGAGAAAGCCGTTCCTGCTCCACCTACATTAGCTTGGTCAATTACTGTTGCGTCTACTGTTAAAACTCCTGTTGTGTCAGTAGTTAATCCTAAGAAAGAACCAGCTCCAGTTGTTCCTGCCCAAATAGCATTTTCAACTCCTTGAGAAATTCTTCCCGCTAAGTGAGAAATTAAGTAGTCATCAAAAGATGCTGGTGCTGGTGCGCCTGCTCCTGCTCTCATTTCTAATGCTTCCCAAGAACTCAATAAGTTTTTAGAACAAATCTCCATATTTACTTGAAGGTCTTTAGGCTCAATGATTGCTTCAGTTAAAGTTAAAGTTCCTGCTCCTGTGAAATCACAAGTTGCGTCAGCTAATTCTGAACCTGACTCCATTTTTTGAATTACTGCTTTGTACTTCACGTTCTCCATAAGAGTAAGGAAGTTTAAAGAGTTTGCTTCTTTTAAAGCTGCTGAGATGTAAAATCCTGCTGCTTTTCCAGCGAATGTACTAGTTACTGTTGGTAATGCCATAATTGTTTGTTTTTAATTGTTTAAGTTATATATGAAACGCTCTTGTGAAGTCATTCCTTTTATTTGTTTTTTGCTTAGAGATACTTTCTCCGAGCTGAATTTGTTTGTGTCTAATGGTTGTGCTGAAGGTTGTGCTGCTAATTCAGTTTTAAGTCTTTCGTTTTCTGCTTGTAAGTCTGCAAATTCAACAACTTCAGTAGTTTTTATAGATTTAGGAGTTGTTCCTCTTTCTTCTTCTATAGCCATTTCTTCAACTTCTTCTTCTACTTCTTTTTCCTCCCCTTTAAGACTTGCAACTGCGTCTTCTAAGTTTTGGATTCTTTTCTCCATACCTTCCCAATCTCCTACTTCTGCCATTTCAACTTCTTCTTCAACAGGAGCTTCTTCTTCAACTATTTCTTCTTCTACTTCAAACACTTCAGAAACAATACCTTCTTCAGTAACTGAGAAAGATTCGCCTGAATCTAAAACATAAGTTCCAATAGGTAATGGAATTGAAGTTCCGTCTTCAGTAAGAACTGATACATCAACACCTGCTGCTAATTCGTCTGCTGTGGAAGTAAGGATTGTTCCGTCCTCCATTTTAGCTTGCCACTCCATTAAGACTTCTTGTTTGTCTAATCCAAGTGCTACTAATATTTGATTTTTTAAATCCATAATGTTTTGATAGTTTTGTTTAAGTTCTGATATATAATAGAAAAGTTTATTACTTGTTTGATTTTGTTATTATTTCATTAAGTGCTGAAAGGATTTCTTCATTAGTCGGCTCAGTTTTTTGCATTGCTTCAAATTTATTAGTAAAGTAGCCTTCTATTGAAAGACCTTTTAAGTTGCCTGATTTAATCTCTTGCCAAAGTTCGTCATTTTCTATCTTCATTTTAACGAACCAAGTTCCATTTGGAAGGTCATATCCATATAATTTAGATTTATCGCTGTCGCCTTCCTTAATCCAAGACTCAACTGTTAAGACTCCTGAAACTCTATCTTGATGTTGGTATGTCGCTTTGTGGTGGTTGTTATGTTTTAAATACAATTCTGAAGCCTTCTGAACCGTTTCTTTTGAAAAGTAAACATAGTAGTCCGAATCAGTATTAGGGTCGTGTCTAAAGATTTGCTTATTAGGAATCAAGGCTGGACTGATTAGCATACGTTTTTCCTCATCAACCTTTGCAAATGTCAAGTTGTTTTTATCTTTTCCAAAATATACAAAGTCTTGTTCAATGGCTGGACTAGTTACTAAACTAATAGCGTCAATAGCCAATTCTTGGGAATCGTCTGCAATTATAAGTTCTACAATTTTTGTTGCTTTCATAATATATAATAGAATTAAAGGTTGTTTATTTTATATTGTAGCACGTCTTCTGATATTAGCAAGCTGATTCTGACTTGAAGACATTTCATCAGTTACTACATAAGCCTTAGTCGCTTCAGGTGCTACTCCTCCTGATATGTCAAAAGCTCCTGACATCATTTGAGGTGCTGGAGTTCCACCACCACCACCACCACCAGTAGGAGTAGGATTATTACTTCCACCTGTAGGACTTGTAGACATAATAGTAGATAATGCAGCTGCACCCATAACACCAGTAGAAATTGCATTAGCAAGTCTTAATGGGTAAGGTAATAACTTATCAGCTATAGAAGTTGCTCCCATAGCAGCCATTATCCCTTGTTGAGTGTTATATATAACTTGTGCTGCTGCCACTCCTTTAGACAAAGCTACGTTTTCTCCTGCCATAGCTGCTGCTGCACCAAATCCCTGTTGTAAAGTAGCTTTTTTAAAATTTTCTAAATCTTTTGCTATTGCTTTTTCTCTATCTGCTTGGGCTTTAGCTCTTACTTCAAAAGCATTTGCTTGTGCTATTTGTGCGTCATATAATGCTTCCCTAGCTAACTTTTCATCTTCAATTTCTTTTAATCAATCTAAAGCATCTTGTTTTTCTTTTGCTCTCACCTCATTAAGAGCTGTTGTGATTTGAGTTTGTAATAACCTTTGACTTTTTAATCTTTTAGTGTCTAATTCAATCGCATCTGCTTGAAGTTGTGCTAGTTTGTCTTTATCTTCAATAGTGTTTTTTCCTTGCTCCATTTCTAAAATCTGAGCATCAATTAGAATTTTTTTAGATTCAATTTCTTTATCAGTTATACCTTGTTCTATCTTCTGAGCTTTTCTTAATAAAGCAATCCTTTCTGCTGCACTAAACTTTTCTCTATCTTCAGCTTGTAACCTAAGGTCATTTATTTCTCTATTTGCATTAGCTCTTTCAACTTTTAAAGCTCTATCAATATGGTGTGCTTTTTGCCTTGCCTTAGTTACCTCAATAAGTGCGTCTACTTCTTTTCCTGTTTCTTTTACTAAATCTTTTACTGCCGTTGTTGTCTTAACTACAATATCCCTTGCTGCACCGATTGGGTCTTTAAAGAATTTAACTATTCCATCACCTAAACTTTCTAAGGCTTTCATAGGACTTGTAACAGCGTCAATGATAGTTTCTCCTAAGTCTGAAAACAAGTCTAACACTTGACTTGTAACAGCTCCAATTGCAGCCATTATTCTTTGGAATTTCTCTTGACCTTCTTCTGACCTTTTAAAAGATTGAATCAAAGCCATAACTCCAATAACTAAAGCACCAATCCCAGTAGACATCAGTCCTGCCTTAATAGTACCGAACATAGCTTTAGCGGTAGGAATAATTTTACTAAAACCTTTTTTAATACCATTCAAAGAAACTCCCATAAACTTGAAATTTCCTATCCCTTCTTTCGTTTCTTTATTGTTTTCCTTCTGAGCTTCCTTGTGTTTTTTAACTTCCTGAGTAGCTTCTTTTTGCTCCTGCTTTAATAATTTTAGTCCGTTCTTTTCGTCATTCAATTCAGCTGTGGTTTCCCTTATTTTATCATTCAGCTTGTCCATACCCGCAACCCAAGCTCCTTTAGGTATAGCGTCTTGTTTAGCTTTTAATTTTATAAGTTCTTTCTCTTGTTCAATGATAAACCTAGTTTGCAAATTTATTTCTTCATTGACTTGAGTTAAACCTTTTTTAAACTCTTTTGTATCTTTAGTTACATCGCCAATATTTGACTTAACCTCCATTACTAACACTTCCTTTGCCATAGTTTTATTTTTATAAGGTTACCCCTGTTTTTATTTGAGTTATTTTAATGTTTGAAGCCCATTCAATTGTTACGTCTGTCGCTCCCCTAACGTCCATAATGAAATCTGTTCCTGAAACTGAAGCTGTTGGTCGCCAATTTGATGTCGTTCCTGAACTCTTGATTGTATCTCTTTCTCTTTGTATGCTTAATGTTCCTGATTTATTTATAATAACACCCCTTTCAACCCAGCTAGAAAAGTCGCCTGCATTTCCTGTTCCTGTTCCACCTACTCTTACTGCTAGTACATCAGCGTGAAAGTACATTGCTGTGTTGTCAGGAACGGTCAAATAACTATCAGGTGTATTGTTTAAGTAGCTATCTGTTGTTGTTCCTGCTGTGGTCTGTGTTCCGTACATCAAGTGAATAGATTGTCTTTCGCCTAAATTGTCTGTTCCTGCGTTACCACCCAAGACTATTGAGTTAGTCGCTGTCGCCTCCCCTAAAGTGCCAAATACGTTAGCATTGTTCACTCCATTTGCTATCTCGTTGTTGCTTCCTATTATAATGTTATTTCTAGAGAATCCTTTTACGGTATTATTCTCTCCCATTATGTAGGTATTGTTTGTTCCAGTTCCAGTAGTGTTTCCTGCTCCTTTTGTTGTATTACTTATGTTTGCAAAACTTGTATTAAGGTTTGTATTGTACCTAAATGTTGAACACGTTCCTGAAGCTATATTGTATGTATAACCATAGGCTTCACATTGTATCTGATTGGGTGTTATTTCTCTGAGTCCTGTTTCTTCTATAAAACCATCAGTAAATGTTACAATCCCAAGTGCTGAAATTGATAATGGCTTTACTTCAAAGCCTATTATAAATGGTATTGTTGGTGTTATTGGCATTATGGTATAAGTATAAATTCTACTGTTGCCAAATCGTTTGGCTTGTAGTCTATTTTGTTCACTCTGAAAACTCTATTTTTAATAAATACAGTATCGTTAAATTTGAATGTATTGATGTCGGCAGGAGTTAAATTAACTTTGATTGTCATTATCCTTGTATTTGGATTGTAAAGCTCTGAATAATAAGGTAGCCAATACAAGTTAAACAAGTTGTCAGGAACAGAATCCCCTGCAAGCAACTGACATTCTCCAAAATTGAAATCCCTTGCACCTAGTGTTGTTGGTACACTTGATAAATGACTAAATTGTAAAAATTGAGTTTGTGTACCTCCTGCAACTCCATTCTGAGATGGTAAGAAGTAAGTTGAGCTTGACAATGTCTTGATTCCATTATGATACATTATTCTAGGACTATTATCAAAACCTTCTGTTGTGTCGTCAGAAGCGTTGTAAGAGTAAATGGCAGGAGTAACAAAGTCAGGAAACTGACTGTCTAATGATTTGATAACTGTTGCAGCAAAGGGTTCAGCAATTATTTCATCTGTTCCTTCTAATATGTTAAATTCATTTGTTGCATCATATTTCTTACTTCCGTACAAATGACCCCCAACTTGGTTTTTATAATTATTAAACGTAAAATCGTCATCGTCTTCTACAAACTTGAAAATAGACCTTCTATTCAAGTCAGTTAAAGGTTCAAGCTTCATTTCTGAAACGTCTATCTTGTCAGTCCAATTTAATGGTTCTGCTGTATTGTTTGTGAATACATCAACATAAGGCTCTATGTTAATATTGTTGGGGTTGTCTTCATCAGGCAAAGTTACCAAGTTAAACATAGTAAGCAAGCCTTTTAAGAAATCCCATTGTCCTGTTTCTCCTCTTAGTGTTTGAAGTAATGAACTATTTGTAGTATTATTTGTTGAAGTTGCAATTATAAGGTCAGTATAACTTTGAGGAATATAAAAAATTTGAGAGCCTATTGATTCTTTTACCTTGCATTCTAAAGTGTCTCCTGCATTTAAAATAATAGAGAAATTACCACTATAATTGAACCCACCTGAAGTATAAGATTGGTTGCTAACCACTTCAGTACTTGTAGAAACTCCTCCAGATGTATGTACCCATTCCAAACTTAATTTTGATGTTGCAGGAGCAACCCAAGAAAACAAATAGTTGTAATCAATAACATACAACTGATTATCATTTGTTGCTGTCATAACCCCTGAAGAATAACCTACTTCAGTAGGCATAGATAATGAGTTTTGTATTATTGTAGCGAAAGAGGTAGTTATGATTTGTGATGGTGCGTCCCTATCTGCTGTTCCAGTAGAGTTAAATACAACAGGAGCATTATCAGCACCCCAATTAAAGTCCATATATAATTTACTAAAGTCTGTTGAATCAAAGAAGGTAGACGAATAAGTAAATGGAGTGTTTTCAAATATTCTATCAACTAAATACTTAACACTTATAAAAGGTCTAAAAGCTTGTTCTAAGGAAGTGAGTTCCGGGTCGCCTAAAGTAGCTAAACTTCCTGTTGAGCCGTTTGCGATTAACCATTGACGATTCCAATCTACAAAAGGGTATCTAACAACACCTGTTACATAAGTTCCTGCTACTCCTGCAAAAGAACCAGGAAGTAATTGGTGTTCCAATCCCAACATACCTTCCCAACTATTAAGAATTTCAGTCTTATTGTAATCGTGTTCAAGTTCTGAAAAGTCTAAGTTTCTAAAGTCCCTGTCTTTTAAAAAGTCAGCTAATGCTACTACTTCAGAATAAAGATTTACATTGTAACTTATTTCCCCATTCTTATCCGTTACGTCCAACAATCTTAGGTAGCCTTCAAATAAGATAAATCCGTCTTGCTTTAAAACGCATTTAGTCTTCTTATAAGGGCTGAAAATTATTCCATCGTCATTTCTTGTTATCTCAAATATGTTGTCAAATATTCTGTTGTTCCTTTTTGTTGCAGGAAGGTTAAATGCCTTTGAATAAGATTGCACTTTCTCAGCTACATTTTTGAAGTCATCAACACTAAGAGTCAATGGTATGTCCTCGTCTTCATAAAGGTCGCAAATTACTTGTCCGTTATCTATTGAACTAGGGTCGCCTGAAGGAATTGCTCCGATTACAGGTTGTCCTGATATGTTTGAAATAGTAAGGTCTGTTGCTGTTGCATTGTAGTAGCTAACCATTACAGTTAAGTCCGCTGCTGCAAAGAACGTCTTAGAGATTGAAGTTACATTTGAACTATAAGAAGTTGAAGTCTGTAAATTAGTTCCTGAATAAACCCTTACTCCAACAAAACCACCAACTACTGCTGTCGGTATATCAATAGTTATTGTGTATTGACCTCCTAAAGTTACATTAGAAAGTTTCTGATATATTCCTGAAATCTCACTTGAATCGCCTACTAGAACTAAGTCCCCTAATAAAGAAGTAGGATAAGCAATAGAACCCTTTCTGAATCTGTACCAAGTGTTTACAATACTTGCTGGTGCATTCGTTACACTATCTGAATAAGGATTTGCTGCTGTACTTGTAAATGTTGCTGAGCTGTTTAAATTAGAGAAAGATATTCCATTTACTACCGCCTCAGAAGGCGAACTAGAAAGAGTATCAAATTGACCTCCATAACTTTGAGGATATACTATTAGTTGTACGCTCATTATACTGATTGTGTTCTAAGTGTTTTACTCTTTTCAACTTCAAAAGTGTACTGAATAAGTTTATCATTTGCAATAGTCTTTTTAGCAAAGTTAGAAGTAGTAAGTCTAACAGGCGTTACATAGTTATTTAATAAAGGATTTGTTGGGTCTGTTTGGAATCCTTCCAAAACATAAACTTCAGGACTATTGATAAGCTCTTCAAATAATTCTGCTTCTGCTTCATTCACAAAGTCTGTGTTCATTTTAATCTTTTCTGTAGCGTTTACTCTAAAGGCTTTCGTTCCTCCTTTATAACCACTAGGGATGTAAATGCTATCATTCCAAGTTCCTTCTATTTGTTGGTATGTACTTCCCTTAGTTGAGATTGTCTTAGTAGACTTCATTGTGAAAGTGTAGTAATCCCAAGCACCCCATTGATTCAACCAAGCTAATCTTATAGGCTCAAAGCCTTTTAAAGTAGGACAGTTGATGTTAATAGTAAATGTCTTGCTTATTGCTGTATCGTAACTATTTCTAAGTTGTACTGTATAATACGACAAGTTATTTGCCATTGCTCCAGTCATAACAGAACTCCAATTCCTAAGATTAGCTGGGAAACAACCAATATGTAACAATTGATTTTTAGTGTCAGAATCCCAAGTTGTATTACCTCCATTTGCGTCAGTATTGTTTACTAATTCTGTAAATAGGTAAGGAGTTCCTGAAGTGTCATAGAAGGTATATAACACATTATCTACCGTTGTAGTACTAGGGAATGAAGGGTTTGGAGTTGCTAAAAAAGAAAGCGTTCCATAGTCTTCAATATTTGCGTTCTGTGTAAGAGGTGCATTTGTTAAGTAGTAACCTTCAGGAGTTACTTTCATTGTCAAGTATGTAGTGTCAAATCCAAAGTTACCTGAAGCATCTCTATCTTGTACATCTGTATGTTTTAAATATCCATTTATTAAAGTATATTGGCTAGAGTCTTCTGTATCAATTATAGACGCAGCACTTGAAGCCGTAGTTGAACCTTCAACTGTAAACCTTATTTTCAAGTATCTTACGTTATTGTTATTAAGAGAATACTTGTCTATTAAATGTAAAGGATGAGTTGTAGTAGCTGAAGTAGTTTCTGTCTTGTACTCACTACCAATGGCAGCTAAGTTGTCAGGACTAACAAAGCTTTCTACTACTTGCCTAAAATTAAACATTCCTGCTCCTGCGTTATTAGGGTTCGTCTTGAAAGTACCTATTGAAACTGAAGTGTTTAAGTCAATGTCAGTTTCACTAATATGAACTTCTGCTTTGTATCTTACGTTATAGTACGCACTTACTGTTGCTGCGTCTAATACTGTAAATATTACTTCCTGACCTGCTACATTCAGCGTGTACAGAGGGTTTTGTTCTATTGTTAATGCCATTGTTTTGTTTTATTTTGGGTTGTAGAACTCTGTTATGTAATTTTTAATGTCTAATGTCAGTAAACTAATCATTTCTTTTTCTAATTTTTTGAATCGTAAACCAAAAGGTTTCTGAAAGAATGACAAACTTTTAATTCCTTCCCTTTTAATTTTCCTGCTAATCAAATATGCAAAGCCTGAAACAAATTGACCAGTGTTTTTTGACCTTCCTCTCTTGAATCCTTTAGGCTTGATTCCTTTTCTTTTTATCCATTTAGACAACACATCAATAGGAGGACCTTTAGTTGTATATCCTTTTCCTGGACTTGGTTCAGTATTTCCATTGTATTTTACATAAGATTGTTTGTTCTTGTTTCCTGAAACTCCTTTGTCTAAATACTCTCCATATTGTTTCATAAAGAATTTTGTAGAAAATCCCTCTTTCTCAGCTGTTACCTTAAACCTAATTGAGTCGCCAAGCTCAGTATTCCCTTTAGCTTGTTTCAGTAACTCCTTTGAGTCAGCCACAACTTTTTTTCCAAAGCTTTCTAAGTACCTTTCTATGTTTTCTGTATTCATAAATCAAATGTTATTTTCCAACCCTTCCAACCTATTACTATTAGTAACCTTCCTATCTTGAAACGCATTACTTACCAATTGAAGTGTCTACCATAGGTATGTCGCAAGACTGAAAGTCGTTCTGAACAACTACTGTTAATTGAAACACCCAACCTGTCAGTAAGTTATCAAACCTTTCTGTAAAGGGTTCTAAAGTGTAATCTGATTCAGTAAAGTAAACAGGTGCATTGATATCCAAAGACAATTGAGCTTGCCACTTACTATTTCTGAATATGCTTATGATATCTACACAAGTACTAAGACAATCTGAAAGCACCTCTTGCTCATTACTTAAATTGTGAGTTGTGCTTGTATTGGGTGTTCTTGGTGCTTCAGGTTTCCAGTCCGCTTTTTCACTTACTAAGTCCATTACAAAGATTTGAAAGTTGTAATTCAATTGGGAAGCTCCTGTTGATACGCTTACAGGATTGATGTGCATTAAAGGGAACTTAGTTTCTTTCTCTAAGTCAATGTCAAAGATGTCCCCTACTGTTGTCGTGCTTATGAATTTATGATTAACACCTAATCCTTCAAGTGTCATAATTACATTGTTGTATGTCTTGTTTCTAACCATTTCTTTTTACTTTATTTTGCGAGTTTAAATCTGTTTCATAACTTAACCAAGTCAAACATTCTAATAGACTCAGCTTTGTAATACTTTCTAATTTACTAATGTCCTCCCCACACAACCTGTGCATCACTCCGAACCATCCCCACTTGCTAGCAAAGTCATTCGTTGCTATTGCGTCTTCGTTTCCTTCAGCCGCTCCATCAAATATAATGGCAAAATCTCTGACAATACCTTCCCTAAAGTGTAAAAAAAAACCAATGCACTTTGCACTTGTTCAGCTGACCTCTGTTTCATTTCTTCCGACCTGAGCCGAATATCTCCATTATAAGGCTCAACAATATATATATCATTTTTCTTTTCTTTAATAGGTCTGTAAAGTACTGCCATCAATTCAGGAAGTTGTTTATCTATTCCGCTCTTAATGAATTGCTCAATGTCTGCATACTCCCCTAAAGTTATTTCTGAAAGGTCAGGATGGAATCCATATTCAATTCCGTTTATCTCAATCAGTCTTTTAAGGCTAGTATCTTGCTTAGCTTGAAGCTCCCCAACCTTATCCATTATAGCTACAACATCTGACAATGATAGTTCCTTAATTAACTTCTTAGGAATGTCTGATAGTGCTGCTATAGTTTCTGTAGCTTCCTCAGTCTTAGTACCTGTTTCAAAGTCAATCAGTTGCAACCAAGTTTCCAAAGTTACGTCCTCCCAACTGCTAATTAGATTGAATGATTCAACATTGCCTTCTTTTTTAATCTTTACTTTCATACACTATATAATAGAAATTTGTTGTTTTTAGTTTACTCTCGTTTGACTACTGAACGTAATACTTACCTGCGTTTGGATTGTCTAGGTGGTAAATGACATTGTATCTAATTCCGTCAATTGCGTGATTCCAATTGTCTACGTACAGCTTTGAACCTTTGTCCGAATAAACATAGTTGTTTAACTCCTTTGCAATATTAGTTGATTCAGGAGTTACTATCAGTTCGTAGTCTTGCATTCTTGTTATTCCACTTTCAATAGTTCCTTTCTTGACTGCCTTAATATTTACCCCTTGATGTCTTAGGTCTTCAATAAGTCTAGGTTCTGCTGAGTCTGCAATGATTAAAGACTTGCCCACTTTGTCTAATACTATCTGTGCTAGCTCGTGGCTCTTTAGTCCGTTACGATAGATATGCTCTTTCAAGTAAATCTTTTTACGCTTCTTATCAATAGCCACTTCAGTCAATGAATCAGGGTCTACACTAAAACCGAAATCCATTCCACAAGAAGTCTGGAGTCCATTAGGATTAAATTCTCCTATTGACCAATTCTCAAAGATTACTCCTTCAGCCTTAGACAACCACCCTCCTAGAATTTTATGTTGATACTTCTTAAAGTTGTTATGCTTTATACCCTTAATACGCTCTAGGAAGCTCGTAGAGAGATTAACTTCATTATCTAAGTAAGTGCTGTGGATATAACATACATTGTCTTTAACGCCATTAAAACCACCTTCAACACCTTTATCCTCAAAGAAGCGTTTATATATCCAATGTTCTTTAGTTGTTGGATTCAATATTAGTATGATTCTATTGTGTATATTCTTTTCTCTAATACTAAGGTCAATTGTGTCAAAGATGTTTTCATCTACAAGTTCTTCCGCTTCATCAAGAACCCAAGTGCTTATCCCTTGCAAAGATTTAAGACTTGCTGTTTGGTTTCCTGCTGAGGTCTTGATTCCTCTAAAAAGTATATCTGATTTGTTTGCGGTGTTTAGTACTTCTGACTTGTTTATGCTGAACACTTCATCAAAACCAAGCAAACCAATCTTTTCCAGGAACTCAGGAATGATTGATAAATGTGCTGAAGTCATTGTGTAACGAGTGAATAGGATTCGTACATTCCTTGACATTGTTAAGAGCGTAAGGAAGACTGTAACTGCAAAAGACTTACCTGAACCCCTTCCTCCTGTTATAATAAAGTATCTAGCGTCCGACTTGAAGAGTGCTGTATATTTATCGCTAAGATTCAGAACTAATGAAGTTTATTAAAGGAACGTTAAGACTTTCATCATTGGTTGTTACATCTACTCTTTGTTGAGGTTTGCCGTAGAAGTATTCAAAGTAAAGCTTGACCGCCCATTGTTGCTTTTTCTCCATACCCTCTTGGAGTGCTTCTAAGGCAATTCCACTCATTGGTGTTAGGTGTTCAATTAACTTCTGTTCTTCCCCTTTACCTTTGCGACCTCCTTTGTTTCCTACTGTTCCTTTATTATTACGTCTTCCATCTTCCATAGTATTTTATTTAGAATCAGTTTAAATTAGTTAACTGATGTAGTATATAATAGAAATTATTCAAATTCATTTGGCAGCATTAGTCTTATTCCCAAGTCAGTCATTGCCCACATTCTTATTTGGTCTGCATATATCTCAAAGGCTTTACTATCCATTCTAGCTGTACTCTTTACTGTTTGTATTCCTACTGTTCTATCGTTTACTTCAATACTTCCCCATTCACTTGAAAACTTTAACTTAAGTATATCGTGCATTTCATCAGGGAAGTAGCCTAGTTCGTTTGATAGTGTTTGAACGATACAACTCCAATAGTAATTGTTTTGCATATTGCTTCTTGTGTTTCTTTGTTTCTTTACATCTACTAAGTAGTCATTGCCTAATTCTTTTAAGTAGTGTATTAGGTTCTGTTTGTCCTTATCGCATTTGATTACAAACTTCATTAGTCTATTATAACTAAGTCCCTTCCTTCATTTTCAGCGATTCTTACTATTGTCTTAAAAAGTTTCTTTCTTTCTAGCTTAGTGTCGCACCATATAAACTGAGTGTCTTTCATTCCTTCTAAAGTTAATTGAATACCGAATCTAGTTCCTTTGTTTTCTCCTTCCCTATATCCATACTTCTTAACGACTCCCTTCCAGCTTACTAATTCTATTGTGTCTTTCATTTTTTCTTTAGTTTCTTTAACAGTCGTTTCCTTCTTTTTTCTAAACCGCAATTTTCATTATAGAATATATCTCCAAAGAAACTATTTATTTTTCTAGTTTTACTTCTTGTTATCCTAACCTTTAATTGTCCGTTAGACATTCTTTAACTTATCAAGTTCAAACTCTAAATGGTTAATTGCTTTCTGTATGCACTCAATCGGCTTCTTGTGTTTCCTTTCAGCTCTTAACAAATAAGTAACTGCTGTGCCTACATTATAACTAAGTTCAAAGTCCTCTATTACTTTTCTAGCTTCAATCTTGTAACGGCTTCCTATGTAGTAGCTGGGAATTCTATTATCTTTCATTTTTTGTCTTCCTAAAGTTACGCTAGTTGTTTGTTCAATTGGTACAGGGTGTACTTTTCTCCTTTTCTTTTTCATACTTAAAAAGTCATAATAGTTTTTATCTTTCATTTTCTTGTATTTCGTCAGTCAATTCTCTTTCTGTTATTCTGTCCATATTCCAAAAGAACTTCTCTTTTGTTCTGTTCTTAATTCTTGTTTCTATTATTCCCATTAAGACAACAACAAGAAAGAACATTGCCGTAAGGATTCCGAGTACTGTAAATATTATCATTTGTTTAATTTATTTAGTAATTGATTTGAGGTATAAATTCTGTCTTCACCATCATAGTTTTCGTATATCATTGTGAAGTTGTCGTTTTTCAGAGTCCATAAAGAACGAACATTGTTTTTAATATGTGACTTCAACACCCACTTGATTGTTTTGTATGTTCTTTTTTCTTCCATAGTTTAATATCCAAATTCTTTGCAGCGTTCATCTTGCTCTGTTAATTATATTTCTTTTAGTTCTTCTTTTATCATAATTCTAATGCCCTTATTAGTGA
>Ga0308011_10000631_pt1 | contig 18055 bp, 17 predicted proteins | sample Neamet177_FD_203144 | JGI IMG/M metagenome (GOLD analysis project Ga0308011, IMG submission 203144) | Marine microbial communities from water near the shore, Antarctic Ocean - #177 | ecosystem: Environmental > Aquatic > Marine > Unclassified | place: Southern Ocean | collected 2014-07-25 | reverse complement strand
ATGGTATGAATGAGAACGCATGGTACTTTGGCGTTGATGGCATAGATGAAAAGAGTGAGCTGTATCGTATTGGTTCTAACTTTAAAGATGTATGGGAGACAATGCGATTAGGCAAATCAATGGGTGTAGCTATTGTTTGGCAGTTTATTATATTCGGTTACAATGAACATGAGATAGAAATTGCAAAGCAGATGGCAAAGGATGAAGGCTTTACTCTATTGTTAGTTAAAACAAACAGAGGCTTTGATCCTAAATCAAGAAACATTAAAGATAATATGAAAGAGATCTATGCTAACTTTCCTAGACCTGATGTAAAGAACACAGTGAATAAAATTAAAAATGAAGAATACTTTAATGTCACTAGAGAATTAGAGACTTGGAGAAACACAAGGAATACATAATGAAAGTAACATATAGTGGAATAACGATTGATTTATTCAACGTTAAAGATTGTAAGAATTTAGTTAATGTAAAGCTTGGTGATAATGGTTTACCTGAACAAGTTTTAGTATCACTATCAGGTGGATGTGATTCTGCTGCAGCACTTTATCTTTGCCTGACACATTTCCCAGAGATTGAATGGTTACCATATACATGTAGAGATTTAAATGCACCTGCTGATGCAGATTCTGCAATCATGTTTATTGATAAGATGCAGAAAGAATTTCCACATGCCAATCTACAAGATATACAAGCATTCGAATTTGATGATAAAGATCCTAAGCATTTTGCTGATGCTAATTATTGTATCAAACATTATAACAGATATAAAGATATGACTACTATCGGAATGGTGAAGGTACTATTAATAGATAGAATTACAAGAAGTCTTATGAACAAATACGATCATCCAATGAGATTTGATGGCATGTCAAAAAATCCATCTGTACAAGACATGGTAGACGGTGGATTCTTATCTGTAAGTGAACCTCGTCGTACTCATGATGAGAATTGGCCAACAATGGCTAGACAAATATATCAGCCATTTATTAATGTTGATAAGAAATTTGTTGCTGATGTTTATTTCCAACATCCGTTTATGCTTAAAGAAATTTATCCACACACTAAATCATGTACTGGTACAGCATGGTGGACTGATAATTTTACAAGAGTATGTGGTAAATGTTTCTGGTGTCATGAAAGAAACTGGGCATTTGGCGATGAACTATATCCAATCAAAGACTTACCACAAATAGATCGACCGCCTGCAGACTATGATCCTAGAAAAACAGCATGATACCTTGGGATTGGATTAAAGACAGAAAAATTAATTTCGAGCCTGGAATTACATGTAGACTTAAATGCCCTGGATGTTATATGAGAGCAGATGGTATGTCGAAAACAAAAAATCCAATAGACTATAACTCAATGGCATGGGACCGTAGATATAACATTCCACTTGAAAAATACAAAGTGCTATTTGATGTGTTCGATGAATTTGAATTTTGTGGAAATCTATCTGATCCAATTTACCATCCAGATTTTATAGAGACATTAAAGTATTTAAAGGGTAAGAATCTAGAAATTATATTTAGAACAAATGGTAGTGGAAAATCAGCTGAATGGTGGACTGAGGTTTTTGAACTTTGTAGTTGGGAAAAATGGAGATGGGTATTTGCTTTAGATGGTTTACCGAAAGATTCTAACAAATATAGAATCAATCAAGATGGTGAACAAGTATTTGAAATGATGAAGCTTGGCAGAGAAATAGATATTGATATTAAATGGCAATGGATTGTATTTAATTATAATCAGAATGATATCGATCAAGGTAAGATGATGGCAGAACATTATGGTATTAAATTTGATTATTATCATTCTACTCGATGGGATAGGCCAGAATTAGTAGCATTAAAACCAATGGTAGAACATGCAGCTAATGAAAGAGAATCGTTTGACATAACAAATAATGTTAAAGTTGAAATAGACCCAGATTGTTTACGTGAGCATGAAACAAAAGATCTTATGTTTAATAGTATGGGGTATTTTATTCCTTGTTGTGAGCAAGATCCTTTAGTAGAATCAATGGAATCACTTGGATTTTATCAAGAAAAATTTCATATAGATAATCTTCATACTGAAGAAGATATTAAAAATGTTTTTATGAGTGATACTTGGCAAGATTTTTATATGGGTTTATATGATGATGCTGCAAACGCACCTAAAAAATGCCAAAACTTTTGCAGAAAAAGAAATAGAATTAGAGATGAGAAGACCTTCGTATGAAGAAAATATTAATAGCTAGTGGCTGTAGCTACACAGATAACCAATTTAGATCTGCGGCTCACCCAGAAATGGATACCTCTTGGCCTAAATGGCCAGAAATTGTAGCTAAGGAATTAGATATGACATGTATTAATTTAGGAAGATCAGGAGCTGGTAATGAATACATATACTCATCATTACATGATATTATTCTTAGAGTGAAAGATAAAAGTCAAATAGGTTTAGTTATAGCTGGATGGTCACAATGTTTTAGACACGATTTTCAAATGGGGGCCATGAGAGGAGCAAATGAAAAAATGGGATTCGAATCTCATGGTCTTCATTTTAAAAAAGCTACACCAAACATAGATCGTTTATTAGAGATTGAAGATTACCGACAGCCTCAGTTCAACGTGCCTGAGGGCGCATATAACAATGGGGATATGGAAAAACCTATGACAATACACGATCGTCTTGATGAGACCTTTATAAAAAAAGCTGCTGGAGCAACTGGTTGGGGAAATAATAGAGTAAATACAAAAGGTGATATACTAGGTTGGGTTCGAAAAAGTTTAAGAACATATATGGATTTTCAAACTCTATGCGAATACAACAATATACCATACATGCAAACTCAAATGATACCTATGTATATAGATTATTTAAGAGGGTTAATGCCTACTGAACAAGAAGCAGCAATGGGTATTACATATGAAGATGGCCCTAACAATAGCTATGATGGTAATGAGAAAGAAGATGAACAAAATATTCTAAAAATTATACTAGAATACGATGGTTTAATTAATCATGATAAATTTTTAGGTTGGCCAATATCAAGAAAGATTGGCGGTTCTCCTATGAACTTTAAAGTATTAGGTGCAGCCGTAAAAAGTGAGTCACCTAATTACATCTCACAAGAGGATGGTCATCCGAATAAAGTAGGACAAGAATTAATAGCTAAATCATTTTTGGAGAAATATGAAATACTTAATAGTTAGTGGTGATAGTTATACAGATAATGACTTTAGGTCATCTTGTTACCCAGATATGGATGTGTCGTGGCCTAAGTGGCCTGAGCTGTTAGGAAAAAAATTAAATATGAAAGTAATTAATTTAGCTCAAGCCGGCAGCGGTAATGACTATATATACTCAAGGTTATTAGATACTATTCAAGAAATACCTAAAGAAGAAATTGGTTTAGTAATAGCTGCATGGTCTCAAGCTATGAGACACGATTATCAAACTGGAGAACTTAATAATAAAAACAGTTGGAGAAATAATAGAATACTTGCAGATGGTGATTTGCTATATTGGGTTCGTAGATCTTTAAGAATATATTCAAGTTTTGAGATATTGTGTCAAAGATATGACTTACCATATATGCAGTTTCAAATGATAGATCTATATAAAGACTATATAGATGGGCTACCTCCTACTGAACAAGAAATAATAGAAGATGGTAAAGATTTTTATACAGATAGATTGGCATACCCAGGTGATAAAGAGCAAGATGAACTAAATATAATGAAATTAATTATGAATTATGATAAACATCTTGATACTAGTAAGTTTATGGGATGGCCAATTACAAGAACACTTGGCGGATGGCCAGTTAATCGTGGTGTAATGGGATGGAGTGCAGTAGAAGAAAAGCCTTATGTTATAGATGAAACGGATAATCATCCGAATGCAGCAGGACAAGAATTAATAGCAAAATATATTTACGAATCACTTGATGTATAACTTGATTGTGTTAAATCATTTTTATGGTTATCCAGATCTAATGGATAAAGGTACTAACGATATCCGTTATGCACAATTATTATCTATTATAGATACATTTAATTCTGATAATACCATATTTCTTTGTTCAGATGGAGATACGGACAATCCGTATCTTTGGAAAGAGCGTGACATACCTGAGTTTGCCGATAAAAGATTAGAAAGTATTCGTGCAATTGCTGGGAGCGAAGGATTTAGATGGATTCGTTATAGTGGTGACGAAACTATAAAGGATATTTTAAATGAAATTAATCCAATGTTAACTGAAGGAACATCAACAGATATAAATGTTATTATAGGCGGAACAAATACTGCCGGGTGTTTATTAAATAACTCAAATGTAGCTGCAATCAATTGGATTAATTTAGGTTTTAATGTGCAAATGTGTTTATCAATATGTGCTGACTATCAAACGAATGGTATCAATTCAGCAGACAAAAATCAAAAGGCTATGGCTACATTATATAACTTTGTTAAAGATAATAATGTGATAGATAAAATAGATATATATTATGATGTAATGGACTTAAGGAGACACGAATGACAGGTTGGGATAGAGATTACTTAGAAAATAAAGAAGAGTACTTAGAACTCTTTGATAGTGCAATGCAAAAGGAACAAGAAAGGAATATAGAATTTCTTGAAAAGAATTTAAAGGCAATAACAGGTAGAAAGTTTGCAGTTGCTTGTGGTAGTGGTACAGATGCTTTAATGTTTGCATTGATTAGTTTAAATCTAAAATCTACAGATGAAGTATTAGTTACTAACTTCTCTTGGATATCATCAGCATCATGTGTATCTCTAGCTGGAGCCACACCTGTATTTTGTGATGTAGACTTAGACACATATCATATGTATTGGGAAAGTGTTGAAGCAATGATAAGCGAAGATACAAAAGCTATTGTGTATCCACATCTATTCGGAAGTATGAGTGATACTCGTATTATAAGAGATATGTGCCAAGAGAAAGGTATAGCCTTTATTGAAGATGCAGCTCAAGCATTAGGTTCTAGTTTACATGGTGAGAGAGCAGGTTCTATTGGAGACATTAGTACATTAAGTTTCAATGCAAACAAACAAGTTGCTGGTATCGCTGGAGGTGGTGCAGTACTCACAGACAATAAAGATCAAGCAGTGTTATTTAGAAAATTAAGGAAGCATGGTGAACATGAAGTACTAGGATATAATTCTAAGATGCTTGGTATGAATGCTGACTTTATTAATTTTAGATTACAGAAGATGCAAGAGTACGATGCAAAGAGACAAGCGATTGCAGAGAAATACGATGAAGAACTTAGAAATGTAAATGATATTATTATACAAACCCCAGAAGAAGGCCTTCAACATACTTACCATAAATATGTAGTAAGGTTTAAAACAAAAGAAATAAGAGATGCAATCAAGGAAAGAATACCAGGAAGCGGTATACATTATCCTAAACCTATATCTGAACATCCTATGTATCAAAACATTTCGCATAGGAAAGATGATTATAGAAATGCGAAACATATATGTGATACAATACTCACACTACCTATGCATCCATATTTAACTGATAAAGAAATTAAAGATGTTGCAGATACAATTATGATAATGGCATGATAATAGATACAGTAAGCGACAAGCTTGTCGTAGTTGATGATATGGGTAATATGATTCCATGGGGTGATGAAGCTGTAATACAATTGTATCACAGTATGAAGGAGTTATTAGGTGATATAAATATAATTCAAGAGACAGAAGAAGTTGAACCGATATACTCTTATATAGTAGAGAAAATATATACTATGCCAGATTATATCAAATGGAATGATGTTCCATTTAAAGATGAACCTAAAAGAAAGTTAGCTATAGCATTTAACAAATTTATTTATGATAAAATTAATTGACGTACAAAATAACTACCTAGCAATAGACTTCTTCTTGACAATGACCTGTAATAAGGATTGTCATTATTGTACTAGCTATACTCTCGAGCAAAGGAATCTAACCGTTGACATGGAGTTCTTAAATAGAACCTTATACTATTTAAGAGATTATAAAGTAAGATGTAACTTACTTGGTGGTGAGCCTGGGTTAGTAAAGAACTTAGACGAAGTTGTTGCTGCAATTAAAAGTAATCCTAATCATGTATGCGAAGTACTATCTAACTCCACCGTAAGGAGGAGATACCCCCAAATACTAAAAGATCCCGATATAATATATGTTGAGCATATGATATTAGATTTTTATGAAGATGAAATCACATTGTTAGGAAATCCTAATTATGAATATCATGATGCGAATGATATGAATAACTATAACTTAGTGATCAAGACACCTAACTTTGAGAAGTATAAACATCTATATCCTGAAGCTATGGCTAAATTAGATAATAAGAATACATTGTGGAAAGAGTTTAATGGTAGAGCACCTAACTTTGGTGAGATACAGATAACAAAGCAGGCAGCCGAGATAGATAGGAAGATGTGTGCAGCCTTTCCTATGGTACCTGTTATCAACTTTGAGAATCAGAACTTGGTACATTGTAGTAAGAAGTTTGCAAACAATGCTATCACCTCTAAGGAATTTGAGATCACTCAAGAGAGTATAGATAAGATGATGACATTCAAATTATTTAAATATGAGAGTTATTGTGAGACCTGTACAGAATACGTCCAACCGAAAGGACATTTTAATATTAAAAAATATGCGAGCATACTAAATGACTAAGATTAAAGCAGTAGCACTAAACCTACATGATCACAATACATATGATGGGGTATGGCATAACCAAAGAGAAAGAGAAACACGATTCAAACATAACTTACCTTATCGTACAGAAGCTTATGCTCATCAATCAGATGTATTAAATCCTAGTGACTATAAACTTAATGATAGGTTTACAAAAGAATATTTTAAGAAACCTGATGATGGTGTCTTAGCATTCACTTATACCTATGGTGGTGTAAGGATGTCAAAGCCTGAATTACTTGAAGGTGTACTCAAAGGCCATGATGAGATATTTGATTGGCAACCTAAGAAATTATGGGATCATTATTATAAAGATGGTATATACTTTATTGACCATCATCAATCACATGCAGCATATGCTTTTATCAATTCAGGATTCGAGCAATCAGATAAGTTAGCAATAGATGGTATTGGTAATAGATACCGTTGTTGCTTCTTTGATAAAGACGATGTAATGACTGATCTATCTGATGTATTACCTATTGGTTGGTTATGGAATCACATGTCAAACCTAACAGGATTCGGTACACTTGGTGCAGGTAAACTCATGGGGTTATCAGCATATGGTAGAAGGAATGATTACTTTTATGAAATATTTGAAACAATATGTTCTGGTCCAATCACTGAAAAAAAGCAAGAGAAATTTGAGCATATTGATTTAAAGAGATATAGGAAACAAGACTTAGCACACACTCTTCAGATATTTACAATGGATAAAATAAGAGAATTTGTTTATCCACTTAAAACCTCAGAGAATCTTTGTGTTGCTGGTGGTGTATCTTATAATGGATATATGAATGAAGAGTTTACTAAGACATGGGAAAATGTTTATATACCTCCTGCTGTAGGTGATGAGGGTCAAGCGTGTGGTGCATATCAACATGCTGACTATGTATTAAATGGTAACAAACATATAGTAAGTACATATGCTGGTAAAGAATATGAATGGAATCCAGGTATAGATGAAGGTTGGGAATGGGGCTATGAAGAATTATTCTGGGACCACCTTGATGTGAAAGAAATTGCTCAACAAATTGCAGATGGTAAAATAATAGGTTGGTTTCAAGGTAAATCAGAGAGTGGCAATAGAGCATTAGGTAACAGAAGTATCTTAGCAGATCCACGTAATCCTAATATAAAAAATATTATTAATAGCACGGTTAAAAACAGAGAAGACTTTAGACCATTTGCTCCTGCTGTAATGGAAGAACATTATCAAGATTACTTTGATACGAATCAGCCATCTCCGTATATGTCAAGAATTATGAAAGTTACATCTCCTAAAATTCCTGGTGTCACACACATTGATGGTACAGCAAGAATACAAACGGTGAGTATAGATCAAAACGTAAGGTTTTGGAATATCATTAATGAGTTTTATAAGATAACGGGTGTACCTATGTTACTCAATACTAGTTTTAATTCACAAGAACCTATCGTAGAAATGCCATGGCATGCGTTACGTACCTTTAAAGAAACAGCTATAGATACATTAGTAATTAACGATTGGATGTTAGTTAAAAAAGTTTCACATGATGGCTGGGGATAATGTTTAGTAGAGACAAACTAAAGAATGTAACAAATATATTAAGCTTGACTAATGATAATGTTGTAGGAATAGATGCTATACAGAAGATATTAACTGCAGTAGAGCAAGGTGATGACTACACATTGCTTACAACTATATTAGAGTTGTGTGATAAGGATCAAGATTTAACTTTCCTTAAACAAATATTTACAGCTATAAGGTATAACCCGGAAATAGATAATGTAACACGTGGTGAATTTCTATACAATGATGTATTAGATTCATTCAGTGACAATCAACTTAAAGCTAAATCATTATTAGTTAAACATTTAGATGATCTTAATCTTTTAAATAAAGATACTGAAGTTGTTATTTGGGGTTGTTGGTATGGAAGTATTCTTATACCATTGTTACATGACAAAGTTAAAAAGATAACTGCAATTGATACTGATGATGCTACTATTACTGTAGCTCAAAATCAATTATTACCAGAAGATGTAATGTCTAATGTTGAATGGATAACCGCTGATCTATTTGAAGAATATAAAGCACAATATAATACTGCTGATATCTTTATCAATACTTCATGTGAACACATGCGTCCAATGAGCGAATGGGGACCGATAGGGCCTAAGTCAATATGGAAAGATAATAAGTTTGGTATACCTGATACATGTTATACTACACCGTGGTGGAGCAGAGTAAATAAGAATGCTCACTTTGCATTTACTTCTAATAATATGTTTAATATTGAAGGACATATAAATTGTGTAAATACCATAGAAGAGTTCAAGCTACAACTACCAGAGGGTGCAGAAGTGTTGACAGAGGACAAGGTTAGCGACCTAAGAGGTACAAGGTACATGTTAATAGGAAAACTGAATAGTAATAAGGTTACAATGATTAATGAAAATGATTTTCAATGAAAAGAATAATATATAGTATCTATGTCGACATACCGGCAGCTGAACATTATGGCACTACAAGTAAAAGCAAATGGGACACTGTAGAAAAAGCAGAAGTAACCGTTAATGCTTTTAAAGAACACTATGACAGATTAATTGAATGCAAACGAAGTTATGCTGAACGTATAGGTGTGACATTTAAAATGTATACATACGATAATCGATACATAGAATTTGAAACAAAGTTTAAAGCAGATTATCCAGAAGTTACTGGATATGAGATAATAAACTTTTATAAGATACACGTGCTTGAACAGTTAGCACAAAGTTATGACGAGATTCTATACATAGACTTTGATGCTATACCTATGAACCATTCAGAAAATTTCTTTGAAGAGTGGGATTTATCGAAAGGTATATGTGTTCTAGACAACAATGATAAGATTGTTCACTATGTAGAAGCTAGTCAAAGTATTCGTAGTCCATCAGCAAAGTATTATAATTGCCAAGCTATGTTAATAGATGGTGGTTATCATCCTGATAACGATGTGATCAACACAGGTATCATTGGTGCAAGTGCAGAACATGTAAAGCAGTTAGATTACTTTGGTGGTTTAGAACATGTGTTAGAATTAATGACATCGTTAAGAAGCGAGGGTTATAGAGAAGCAGGTATATACCCACAAAACATTATCGATATGTTTAGGTATGATAACGAAACAATCTTCTCATACAAAGTAAAAGTAAATGCAATTCCTGTACAATGGTTTAGCCCCAAATGGCATTACTTCTTTGACAATCAAAAGTTTATTCCAGGCTGGGCAATGATAGTACATGCAATTTGTAAAGACTTCGATTGTGTGTGGCGAAGATACGATGCTTAAGATATGTACCGTATACTATACTGATCAGTACACACCAGATTATGTAGGTAAATTATTCGATAGCATAAGAAGAAACTGCAGTATACCATTTCAATCAGTATGTATTACCGACGATCCTGGTAACGTTGAAGCTGATATAATACTACCATACAATCATCATAGCAATGTAAAGAAACATTGGCATAAACTAAAGTTCTTCTCTCCACACTTTGCTTACCAAGAACCAGGGGATGATATCATAATCATGGATATAGATCAAGTGATCACGAGCAACGTCGATGATCTCATAGGCCATCCTGTTGAAGAAAAAGAATTAGTCACCTATGGAATATGGTGGAGATCTAAGCTACACACCAACGGTGGATTCTATAAATTTAAATCTGGCAGTTTATCATATGTATGGGATGACTTTATTGAGAACCCTGAGTATTGGCAGATGCATTATTACAATGAAAGAGAAGTACACTTCCCATACTATGGTGAACAGAACTATGTTAACTGGAGAACAGATGAACATAATATAAAATTAACTAAAACACCACCTCAATGGATAGGCAAATGTGATATCGATATTAAAGAAGATACTATAAACAACAGACTATACAATGAAAAATTTGGTGATTATATGTTTATGGACAATGTAAATCCTGACATTAAGGTGATACATTTTACAGGTCCAGGTAATACTATACATAACAATCGTAATGGATGGATTAAGGATTACTGGAAATGAAGAGAATAATATGTTGTAGATTCGGTGATAAGTTTACTCAATGGCATGTTGATAACTTAAAGCATATGATCGATACTTATTCACGTATTGAATACGATGAGTTTGTAGTTATTGAAGAAGACCTATATGGTAATTGGTATAACAAATTTCAGATGTATGACAAGTATAGGGATGGTGAGAATCTATATTTTGATTTAGACATTGTTATCTACGGAAGATTACGAAATATGTTTAAAGAAAACTTCACATTGTTAGATGATAAATGGTGGAGAGAACCTGCACATACACCTTTAAACTCTTCTATAGTTTCTTGGACTGGAGATGTATCTCATATATGGGAGAAGTTCTATCCATACGCTGATGCCTATATGAAACAATATAGTTTAGGTAGTGATGAGTGGTACTATAAAGAAATAGAGTACGAGATGTATAATCCGGTTTGTCCGAAGTTTAATATTATACAGAGAGATAAGAATTACGGTGTGTGCACCTTAGGTCAGATGCATCACATAATGGAAGAAGGGTGGACCGGTTGGTGGTCACCCTATTTCCTTAAGCGTTAGCCTTGAGTATTAACTGGAGAGAACTTCCAAGATGTAGCGTTATCCGCTGCAGCTAATTCGTTCGTTGGAGCCTTCTTGATATACATTGTTTCGCCTGAAGCCATACAAACAGTACCAATCAAAGAAGCTTTAGAAGCAGTATGCAATTCTAAGTTAGATGCACTACCTGCGACAACCTTTACCGTTGAAGATAATCCAACATTGTTTCCGTTAGATGCGTGTGAAGCTACTGTAGCTCCTAATATTTCTACAATCGTTGCCATTATTTTTTCCCCTTCTTAGCTGCTGCGACATTTTTAGCTACAGTTGCTGCAGTTTTCTTTGCTAGTGTTGCCTTCGCCTGATGTGCTGGTTGTTTCTTTTCAACAACAATTTCTTTCATTGTGTCGTCTAAAACTTTTTCGTTTGCCATAGGATCAGTTACCGCTATAGTATCTTCAATTTGTGCTACATCTGCTCTTCCTAAACCATCAATAATAGTAAACGCATGTTGTAAGATCTCAATTTTATTTTGAGCCTTTCTTAATGCTGTTTTTGCTACAACATTATCTGATTCACGTATATCTTGTAATTCAAACAATGCAAGCTTTAATGCAAACAAATGATCTTCATTTGTCATATTACTAAATATAGCTTCTACAACTGAAGGGAACATCTTCGTCTTCGACAAATTTGTTTCATTCTCTAGTAAGCCACTGTCCTTCATGATAGCTTTTGCTGTTTCAATAAAAGCTTCACTCTCTGCTTTTTTAATATTCCAAGTGTCTTCATGAAGTTTATCCATAGTGGTAAGTCTCATAAGATCTTGGAAATCTAAATTGTTTTCATCAGCTTCAATAGTATATGGAGTTAAATGAAGTTCCTCTGTATGATCCATGTTAAGCAATACTTCAATAAACGTTCTTTCATTATCAATGAAGTTAGCTCCTACAAAGTTTTCTTTTGTAATCATCGGTGTTGGATTCACCATCTTCGCAGCTGTAGTAGTTGCCATTATTCTTTCCTCGCTTTTAATAAATAAGTTGAAATTGTTGCCGCTGAACCAGCCGGAAACTCTTGAGTTCTATAATCATCTCCACCAACTTCTCGTTGGGCATATGTTGAACCATTTAGTTTAGTATTAACCATACTTGAACCCAGTGTTGTTCCTGAGCCGCCGATATAGTAACGTATCTTGTGTGAATTTAAATTCACTGCTACATAACGTATCATCTCTAGAATAATAGCATCAAACTGTGCTTCTGTATATTCTCTAAGATTGTTATCACCATTGATGTACATTGGTAAAGCTGAGTAATCAGTTTCTGAACCATTGTTTCTCATAAGGAAGTAGTTAGTTATAGTAGTTGGTTGATCTTGTGTTTCAGTAATACCACCCGCACTATACGCTCCAGCATTTGCACGTGTATCTGTAAATACTGCAGTACTAGAAACATTAGCATATCCACTTAGTGAAGTAGATGTATGTATCTTGTACGGTTGTGTTGCAATAATTGCATCAATAAGAGTATCTGCATATGTGTCAAACATCTCTTGTGGAGTCATAGCTCTTATATTGTGATTTGAGTCTTTATATACCGGCATTCTTGTTGTAGAACCATTATCATTAAATGTTAATGAACCTGCTGTAGCCGAGCTAATCTTATCGTATGCAACTGTAACTGTTGATACGTTAGGTGTATCTCCCGCAGAGCGAAAGCTACTCGCGTGTGATGTGGCTCCACCAGCTTGAGTTCTTGTATCACTCATAGCATCCATAGTACCACTACTACCAACTTGAGATATTGTTACAGACTGACTGTTTAAATACAACCACTTCGCTCGTGAAATGATTGCAGCTTTATCGTCGGTTGACATCTCCTTCAAGTTAGCTGAACTAATTTTAATTGGTATTCTTGCTGCCATAGTTTTTTCCTGTTGTTATAAGTCTATTTATACCCGTTTTTAAGGACAAGGTATAAATAGACATTGTTAATATTATGCTCCAGCCGTATGACATGTTTTCACTGTAGATCCAGCAGCATTGATAATCAATAATGTTGATAATGTTTTCATCTCTGCAGAACCAACAGAATCATCTGCCATCTTACCTTGCGTTATTTGTGAATCAGCAATGTGAGCTGTATCAATTGAACCGTTAGCATAATGCTCAGAGTTAATCGCATCATCAGCAATCTTAGAACCATCGACAATATCTGCCGCTAGGTGAGCTCTGTCAATAGAAGCATCAACATATTGGGCACTATCTATAGAGTTAGCCGCCATATGTTCTTGATCAATTGAACCCGCTGCATAATGTTCACTATTAAGAACGTTATCACCAATCTTAGCAGCTGTTACACAGTCTGCACCAAGAGCGGTAGCATCTACCGAACCAGCTGCATAATGTTCTGCATCAATAGAGTCTGCAGCAATATGTTCTGAGTTAATAGAATCATTAGCAATCTTATCACCATTAACAGCATCGGCATTTATCTTAGCCGTTGTAACTGCATTTGTGGCAAGGTGAGCTGCATCGATTGAAGCATCTACGTACTGATCACTATCAACTGAGTTAGCTGACATATGAGCAACATCAACTGCACCCGCAGCTATATGTTCACTATCAATTGCATCATCTGCAATCTTAGTACCGTTAACAGCATCCGCTGCTATCTCTGCTGTGCCAACCGCGTTATCAGCAAGGTGTTCATTGTCAATACTCGCTGCTGCGTAATGCTCAGAGTTTAAAACATTATCTCCGATCTTAGCTGCGGTAACACAATCTGCACCTAATGCTGTAGCATCAACTGATCCAGCGGCATAGTGTTCTGCATCAATACTATCTGCTGCTATGTGTTCTGAATTAACAGAATCATTAGCGATGTTATCACCATCAACTGCATCACCAGCAAGCATCGCATGTTCTACGGCACCTGTTTGAATTGTTGCAGCTGCAGTAAAGTTTGCACTACCATCAAAGTTAGTTGATGATATTACAACATCACCTGAAGTAGTAAATGCTCTTGCAGTATGAAGTTTAGTTGCAGTAGCAGCTTGACCAGTTAAGTCACCAGTTACAGCACCTTCGATGTTTGCAACTAATGTAGCAACCGCATATCCAGTACCCGATTTATTAACCGTTGTGCCAGGCTGTGCTTGCAAGTCTTTAAATAAGTTCCACTTACCTGAATCAGAAGCATCTCTAAATAGACCAGAGTATAAGTCTTGAGAACCTGATGAATCATACAAACCATATAAACCAATATCAATCGCGTCAGCTGAATTGTTATTTGTAGCAACTTCGATTAATGAATCAGCAACTTCGATTGTTGTTGAAGATACACTTGTTGTAGTACCACTAACCGTTAAGTTACCAGCAATTACTACGTTATCAGGTAAACCGATTGTGATCGTTCCTGAAGATTCAGCAACTGTAGTTTCATTAGCTGTTGCAGCAAAAGTAACCGTTGAACCCAAAGCCATAGCTGTTGTGTTTGAACCATCTGATACTGTGATAGCTGAGTTAGCTAGTTTCGCATTAGCGATTGAACCTGCTAAGTGAGCATTATCTACAGAACCTGCAGCTAATTGAGCACTATCAATAGCATTATCTGCCATCAACGCATTTGTGATTTGATCGTTAGCAATGTGAGCTGTATCAATAGATCCATCAGTATAGTGTTCTGAGTCAACTGCATTATCTGCTAAGTTATCTCCATCAACCGCATCACCAGCTAGGTGAACATGATCAATTGAACCATCTGTATAGTGTTCAGAATCTAAAGCGTTATCAGCAATCTTGGCATTAGTAACAGCATCCGCTGCTAGCTTACCTGTTGTAACATTTAAATCTGTTATGTGTGCTGTTTTTACAGCGTCATCGATAATTGCATCAGTGTTAACTGCGTTAGGAGCTATATGAGCTGCTAGAATACTATCATCAATATAAGCATCACTATTAATTGAGTTAGGAGCTAAGTGCTCTGCATCAATTGAATCAGCAGCGATATGTTGACTATTAACTACGTCATCACCTATTGCATCTGCATCAACTGAACCTGCAGCATAGTGTTCTGCATCAATTGAATCAGCAGCGATATGCTCAGAGTTAATAGAGTCATCAGCGATTTGAGCACCAGTTACGGCATCTCCAGCGATCTTACCAGTTGTAACATTTAAGTCTGCTATCAAAGCAGTTGTAATATTAGCAGCTGCTATGTGAGATGTATCAACTGAGCCATCAACTAATTCAGCTGAATCAACAGTGTTAGCACCTAGGCTTACAACACCAGCGTTGGTCATTGTTACATCACCACTTAGTGCAGCAGCGGTAAATCCTGTGCCATCACCAATTAGTATTTGAGTGTCAACAACTGCCTTAGCAGAAAGAACACCAGCATCATCTGCATCTCTCACTATAACAGTGTTAGCAGCAGCGTTAGCGATCTTAGCTAATGTAACATTTGCATTTAAGATCTTAGCCGTTACAATGTTATCATCAAGGATATGTGCTGTTCTTACAGCATCATCAATGATAGACTCGGTATTGATTGAGTTAGGAGCTAGATGTTCAGCATCAATAGCGTCTGCAACAATGTGCTCACTATTAATTTGATCATCTGCAATTAACGCAGCAGTAATATTATCAGCTGCAATCTTAGCAGTTGTAACATTTGAATCAGCAATCTTTGCCGTTGTAACATTCGCGTTTAATATTTTAACCGTTGTAACTGCATCTGAAGCAATATGACTTGCGTCAATTGAACCATCAACTAATTCAGCTGAATCAACAGTGTTCGCAGCTAATGATATTGCACCAGTATCTGCTAATGTTGCATCACCCGACATTACATTATCAATCCACTTCGATGTACCTGTATCATATAATAACATTGAACCATCAGCGGCAGATGTAATGTTTACATCGTTATCTTCTGCTAAAGTGTTTTCAGCTGCAATTTGAGCATCTACGTAAGCTTTGACGGATTGTTGCGTAGGTACTTTTGTAGCTAAATTACTTGCTAAGTTATCTTCATCAATAACAAACGCAACAGCTGCAGTTGACGCTAAACTTGAATCAAGTAGCGTACCAGCAGCATCTGGTAAAGTTATTGTTCTATCTGTGCTTGAGTTAGGAGAAGCAATTGTAAATACACCTGTTCCGCCCGAGTCACCTTGAAATTTTATTTTAGACATTTTTTGTCTCTCCTATTAAATTAAACTACTGCCCAAGTACTGCCGCTTCCGACTGTAAATGAACTATTCGAATCGATAGTAATCGGTCCAGCTGATATCGCATTATTGCCATCTTCCATAGCATAATTTGTACCAGAAGCCAATACAGATTCATGTTCCCATGCAATCTGTTTTGTTGAATTACCACCACCAACTAAACTCCACTCACCACCTGTATATATCTCAGCTTGTGGAACCGTTGTATTCCATCTTAAAAATCCAGCACTTGGAGAAGCATCTCTCTGAGCTGTCGTTCCAGCAGGTATCTTTGCCGAAGCATTGGCACCTGATTCCATAACTGCACCAGCAGATTCTACATTAGCAGCATCTGTGACATCAGCATTTGTTTCTACTGTATCTAACTTAGTACCATCAGCAGCAACATCTCTACCATCAACCGTACCACCAACAACTATGTTGCCAGTAGTGGTTACCGTTGCACCTTCTATATTTGCAACTAATGTTCCCGTAGTAATCGATAGATTACCTGTTGAAGCACCTGTAAATGTTCCTGTACCAACTGTAAACTTATTCGCACTCTCATCAAATCCCATAAAGGCATTTGCTTGATCACCACGTTCAATAACAATACCAGCATCATTAGCCGGTGTACCTGAAGTACCAGTACCATACTCTACTAAAGAGTCTGTTACCGTGGTGTTAGTTGTATTTATAGTAGTTGTGGTGCCGTTAACCGTGAGGTTACCTGTAGCTACAACGTTAGCAAATTGTACATTATCACTTGTTGCAACAGGCTGACCGATGTTAACCGTAAGAGTATTACCTGAACCGACCGTAGCAACACCCGTTCCACCGGCTATATCAAGTGTCTCACTGTTTAAATCAATATTTAGTGCACCACCTGAATCACCTTGGAAATCAAGATCTTGTGCAGTTGTTTGAGCATCGACATAAGCTTTAATAGATTCAGATGAAGCTAACTTAGTAGCACTTGCACCTGACATTGTATCACTATCTAATATAGCTGAACCAGTAATACCTGTATTAAATACAGGAGAGGTAAGTGTCTTCGCACTCATTGTTTGTGTACCAGTTAATGTAGCAACCGTAGCATCTATATTAACCGTAACAGTATTAGCATTACCAACCGTGGTAATACCTGTACCACCAGCGATATCAAGTACTTCGCTCTCTAACTGAATATTTAATGAACCACCTGAATCAGCTTGGAAATCAAGATCACTAGCTGTTACTTTACTATCAACATATGCTTTAACAGATTGCTGAGTTGGTATTAACGTTGCAGAGTCAGAAGACATATTGTCTTCATCAGCAAACGCTGTTACAGTTATTGTGCCATCAGATAAACTTCCGTATGTAACTAAACCTGTCATATTGGCCGTTGCACCTGCAATACTACCTGTTATATTACCTTCGATGTTTGCAACTAGTGTACCTGTTGCATGACCAGTTGCACCTGTATTAACCGTAGTTGTTGGTGCAGCTTGTGAATCTTTAAATAGTTTCCATTTACCAGAATCATT